>Ga0182024_10006384_pt1 | contig 25915 bp, 16 predicted proteins | sample P32metaG_FD_120480 | JGI IMG/M metagenome (GOLD analysis project Ga0182024, IMG submission 120480) | Permafrost microbial communities from Stordalen Mire, Sweden - P3-2 metaG (Illumina Assembly) | ecosystem: Environmental > Terrestrial > Soil > Wetlands > Permafrost | place: Sweden: Stordalen... | reverse complement strand
CTACCTTATGAAGGCGTTGCCGGGTATCAATCAGCGGAAGCTATCCGAGGTTGTCGATCTAACTCCCTCACGCTGGTCGGCATCCCGGAGCTGACCTCACCCTGGATTGGCCTGACGCTTACAATCAACACCCCGTGAATCGGCTGGCATCGGTGGGTCTGGGAAGCCAACGAACCAAACAGGCAACAAAAATAGCTGAGGCACGTCTTTTTCGACTGTGCCAAACTGTGTCCGAACTCCATCTGTTCGAGCCGCTGGGGTTGCTACTTGAGCGAAAGCAGATTCCCCAAATTGTTGTAAATATTAGGATTCAGCGAAAAACGATGGAACCCTTGGAAGCCACGAGGCTCCCTTGGGCGCAGGGGGTCGGGCGTTCAAATCGCCCCGCCCCGACCAATAGAATCAAATACATAGACGTATTACGAGTAGACCACCTGTCCAAACAACAGGTGGTCGCCTCAGATGACCCGCCCAGAGCTTACAAGCAGGAATCCCGTTGCGGATTCCGCATGCTCAATTTCGACTACATTGTCGAAGGCATTCTGCGCCATTGGCTCTCATCGTTCTAATCCGAAGCGAGTTAGCTGGTGTGCACGCGCTACCCGTACCTGCACTTGCGGCTCGTGGTCCAGGTCACGCGAAGATCTTTGATTTGCCACTGCCGACCTTGGAACAACGTCCGCACCTTTCCGGAGCGAGGCTGAAATAGGTGATTGGTTCGTGATGGCGTCGACTTCGGCTGCCCGGCGATTCGAAGATTCTTACGGAACCTTGCCCAGACTATCGAGGAGCTTCAAAGCTTCACCCCTCACCGCCGCATCCCGGCTCTGTGCTGCCTTTCGCAAAGGCGGCATCGCTTCTGCTGCATGGCCTGAATCGACCAGCGCCGCGCCCAGGTCCAGATTCGCACGGGCGAAATCGGGCTCGATGCGGACGGCGTCGCGAAACTGCTCGATGGCCCGGTCCCGTTGTCCTTTGGCACCCAGTAAATTCCCGAGGAATTCGTGCGCCCCGGCGCTGTTTGGGTCAGTGCGAAGAATCGCTTCCACTTGCGTTTGCGCCTCGTCCAGACGATGCACCTTTGCCAACGCGAGCGCATAGTTGTAACGGGCTCCGTTGTAATTCTCCTTGAACCGGAGTGCTGCCTCGAAATGAAAGCGCGCCTCTTCAAAGCGGTCCGAGGCCGAGAGCAAATTGCCTAGATTGTCGTGCGCCGGAGCACTATTCGGTTGAAGGCGAATGGCATGCCGTAGCTCGGTTTCGGCGCGCGCCGTATCTCCGATCTCGAACCAGATTGCACCGGCAGTATTGTAGGCGTCGGGCATTTCGGGATCCAGTTCGATCGCCTTCTCGAATGCCGCACTCGCGTCCGGCGCTTTTCCCTGCTGCAGACGAACCATGCCGAGTTGGATCCACGTCGCCGCGTTGGGAGCCAGGTCCAGGGCTTGATTCAACCTCGACTCCGCGCGCGAATACTGTTTCAAAGACGAGAGGCAGAGCGCGAGCCGCTCCATCGCTGCGGCGGATTTCGGCTCGCGCCGCAACGCGTCTTCATACGCGGGAACCGCCTCCTCGAATCTGCCCGCGTTAGAGAACGCATCGCCCAGTTGCAGATAGTATTCAGCGCGCTCGGGACGATGCTTGTCGATTGCCGCCTGCAATCGAGCGATGCCCGCGGTCAAATTGCTTTGCTCGGTGACCTGCGCGATCGCGAGATAGATCTCGTCCGGTGGCCGCGTTGCCGGAGGCAACGGATAATATGCAGTCACTTCGCCGCGATACGGGTTTGCATCAACGCGGCGTTCAGCAACCGGTGCAAGCAGATCGCCCGGCGGTTTCCTTCGTTGGATCAGGTGATCCGTCATCACGGCGTGTACTACGTCGCCGGTTCGGCGCTTGGGCATGTGGCAGCCGGTACAGTCGGTGGAGGCGGTATGCGCGCCGGAGTTGACCAGACGATCCAGCGCCGCGCCGTGGCATTGGCGGCAGGCGGAGGTGTATTGCCGCGCCGCCTCCTCGCCCTGAAGAGCATCATGCGGGTTATGACACGTTGTGCACGTGAGCGCACCGTTGCTTTTTCGGAAACATTCCGATTGCCGGAGCCGGTAAACCGACCCGGTAATCTCGAACTTATCGCTATGCCCCGTACCGGGCGCGTGATCGAAATGTAATATGAAATCCGTCAGCGGTTCTCCGGGGCGATACGAGAATGGCCCGCGTTCATATCGCACGATGGAAGCCGGCAGCGGCGAACTGGTGGTTTCCAGGTGGCATTGCATGCACACCTCCATCTGGCGTTCCGGCGTCAGCCGGGATGGGTTGACGATGGCTCCCCGAACCTGATCCACGCCCGCGCCTTGTCCGCGGGCGAGGCTAATATGCCTTTCGCCGTCGCCGTGGCATCGCTGGCAGTCGATCCCCTCAGGCACGGATGAAAAAATCGGAGCAGAACGCGGCCCGGTGTCTCCTGGCGGAATTTCGGGATAGCCGTTGTGACAGAACATGCAATCGTAAGTGATATTGCGCTGGAACCCTTGATGATCGGGACGATCGTAGCCCGGGTTCATCCCCCAGGCGCCTCCGTTTTCCGCGTACCATCCCAGCGGCAATTCGTCCAGCCCACCTTTTGCCGTTCTGTGCAAATACGTTCGGGCATGATTGCCTGAGCCCAGCACGGAGTCGATTTCGTGCTCGACGACGTTGGTCTGCTTGCCATCGAAATCGATAGTCGATTGCCGCTGAAAGTACCGGTCGCCCCGCCCCCCGGGCCCATGATTCGCCGGCAGATGAATCATTTCAAAATGGGTATCCGAGGCCTGATGATAGAAGGTGTTTTTGTGGGCGTAATCTTCGACCGTATTATCAGGCGCGGGGCGATAAAACGATCGCGCCATGCCGGTGCGGCGGTAGGTTTCCCAAACGGCCCGATGACAACCCGCGCAGACCCTTGAATCTCGCGTGGCAGGATTTGGTGAAGCCGAGTCTCGTAAAGTTTGGGTTGATGAAGTTTGTCCGCGCGAGTGCGGTGGGGCGAAGAGGAACGCGAAGGCCATCAGCGCAGCTCCGGCGACCCAGGATCGCAATCTCATGGCCAATTCTACCGCCAGATCAACCCTGCCACCAGTGATGAACAGGGCTCCGGCAAAGGATCGAATGAGCGCCCGCAAAAGGCTGGCAAGCAGCCGCCGCTAAGCCTGAATGTGTTCGCGGCGGCATCCGTTCTCATGACGCGGTGCCGCCCGTCCCGTCTTGCGGGCTGTAATTTTAGAAATGCAACTTCATCGCGAGCTGGAACTGTCGCGACGAACCGGCATCGCCCGCCGGAGCGCGCGTACCGCCCGTAATCACAGTGAACGTTTGATTCGTCGCCGGCACGAATGCGCCTGCGACCGGATCAGTCAAGCTCGGGTTCGTGAAGTTCGCGTGATTGAACAGATCGAACACATCGACGCGAATCTCTAAGCGGACGCGCTCGCTGATGCGCGTGTTCTTCGCCAGTGTGAAATCCACATCCTGGAATCCAGGACCTTCGACTACGTTGCGGCCCAGCGAACCGAAGCCCGCGGCGCCCTGATCGACGAACACTTGCGGATTTTGGATGTAGCCGACTGCTGCCGCCGACAGTGTGTAGGACGGGTTGAAACCAGCCATGATCGGGCCTGACACATTAGGACGAACAGTGGTGAGGCCGTTGGTCAGCGTCGTGGTGCTGATGTGGAAGTTCAGCGGCTGGCCAGACTGCGCCGTTTCGATCAGAGACATCTGCCAACCATCCTTCAAGCGGTTGCCGTGGAATGGAAGCGCATAGATGCCATTTATTCCGAAGTGTTGCCGGGCATCGAAATCCGACAGGCCGCGGTCGTTGCGGATGTTGCGGCTATCCTGCACCACCACGCCCTGCAGGAATTGCGAGTTATAATCGATCGATTTTGAGAACGTGTAGTTCGTATTGAACTCCAGGCCCTTGGCAAGCCGGCGCCTCGCCGTCAGCCACAGACCATTGTAATTCGAATTACCCACGCTCTCATACTGCGTGATGTGGCTTAGCCCCACGCCCGGATCGATCGGGCTCGAAGCCGAAAGCTTCTGGAACGGCAGTACACCGTTCAGCGGCTCATTGAGATCCACCGCGATGTTCAGATCGGTACCCTTGCTGCCGTAGAAGCCTGCCGTCACACCGAAGTTCTGGCCGAGCTGCTGCTCGATATTGAAGTTGTACTGGTTCACATAAGCGACTTTGTAGTTCTGCTCGATCGAGGAAATCGACAAGTTGCCACCCGAGGCGAGGCTGAATGCGTTGGTCAGGTTAAACGCGGCGGTTGTCGAGGACAGCGACACCGGAACCGCGAAAGGAGGATTACCGGCCAAATTGGTTCCCAGGCCTAGCGTAGGCTGGTCGGTCATGATCGCGAACGCAGTGCGAATCACGGTTTTTCCGTTCTTGAACGGATCCCACGCCAGTCCGACGCGAGGCTGCAAGCTGTTGCTCGCGTTGTAGGCGCGACCGGGACCGCCGCTGGTGCCGACCCGCTCCAGCGAGTCGGTCGGGAGGTTGAAGATCACCTGGCGGCCTTCGGCTTCCGTCGGCGATCCGAAGTAGTCGTAGCGCAGGCCGATCGTGGCGGTCAAGGTCGGCTTGATCTTCCAGGTGTCGGTGACGAACAAACCGAACGTATCTTCATACGTACGGTTCGAACGGTTGCCGGTATTGGAGCTGAATGACGACGGCTGATCGGCCAGGAACGCGGTAACGCTGGGGAAGGAGAAGGTACCCGGCGTCGCCGAGAAGTTATCGGAATTCTGGCGGTGCACTTCGCCGCCGTACTTAACGGAGTGGTTACCTTTGACCCAACTCAGGGTATCCGATACCACGCCGACGTTATCGCCCCGGCCTTGCGGGAACCCGCTGATGCCGCCGAAGGTGCCGATGCCGGTCACCGAGATCTGCGGGATGGTCTGTTGTCCACCGTTGTTGATGTCGTACTGCGAGGACGGCGTGGTGAGATCCGCGGAGAACACGATGTGAATGCGGCTGTAGCCCAGGCGGAATTCGTTTACCGTGCTCGGGTTCACCGTCCAGGTTTCATTGAATGTCATGATCTGGCGCTGCCCGGCACGCTGATCGCCCATGCCCGGGAAGGCGTTGCCATCGGTAGTCGGCGGCTCATTGCGAGCGTCACGCTGAATCGCATAATAAACGTTGATTCGGTTGGCATCGCTCAACACCCAGTTGAAATTCGCAGTGCCCTGTTGGATGTTCACCGGAGCGATGGCCGCTCCCACGAACTGGTTGGTCCCGGAGTTCGCCGTCGGAATCAAGGGCAGGAGCGCCTGAACCGCCGGATCGGAGGTCGCCGCTAGCGCACGCTGCGCACTGGTCAGCACTCCCGCGCCCAGCGGAACCGCCTGACGCTGGCGCAGTTCTTCGTCGCTGAAGTAGACAAACATTTTGTCTTTCCTGATGGGACCGCCGCCGTTGCCGCCGAACTGGTTGCGATGGAACGGAGCCATCACCTGGCCCACCGGATTCGAGAAATTGCGCGCGTCCAGATCGTTGTTGCGCAGGTATTCGAGCAGATCCCCATGCCACTGGTTGGTGCCCGAGCGGGTCGCCATGTTCATGATCGAACCCGAGTTGCGGCCGTATTCGGCACCGTACGTCTGGTTATCGATCTTGAATTCCTCGATGGTCGAGATGGGCGGCTGGAACGTGATTTGGTTCTGGTTCGGATCGTTCAGGTTTACGCCGTTGATCATGAAGTTGACGCTGGTCTCGCGCGCACCGGCCGAGTTGAACGAGAACGAGCCCTGGCCGCGCAGCGCAGCCGTCAGGAATCCGTTGGCCGGCGCCACTACCGTTCCCGGCACCAGCATCGCCAGATCGACGAAGTGCCGTCCGTTGAGCGGGATTTCCTGCACTGTCTTCTGATCGACGACGCCGCCGACCGAAGACGTGCTCGAATCAACCAGCGGAGGCGCAGCGGTGATTTCGATCACCGTCGTGGCGGTGGAAATCTTCAGCATGAAATCCTGGCGCGTGACCGTGGCCACTTGCACATCGAGATCGGTCGCCGCCGTCGGCTGCATCCCCGTTGCTTTCACTTCCACCCGATATGTACCAACCGGCAATGAGGGCACCAGGTAGATGCCGGAAGCGTCCGTGGCCGTGATACGTTCCGCGCCTGTCCCTTGGTTACGGACGGTGACCGGCGTGTTGGGAATCACCGATCCCGTGGCATCGGAAACCGTGCCTGTGATGGTGCCCGTGGATTGCGCGAAAGCGGAACCCACAAAAATGAGAGCTGTAGCCATAAGCGAAGCAAGCGCACTTCGGCTCAGCAGCGATTGATTGAACATATAACCCCCTGAATATACTCAAATCCTATGTACCACAAATACCCCGAATCGCGAAACTACCAGCTGCCCACCTATCTCGCGATATGACGATTGGAATTCGCCAACTATGGCAAATGAAATCTGCAACTTCCAGCCGTCGCGAGTTGTTGATGTTTAGACGCCCGTGTGAACAAATCGTTTCGAGATTTTGGGAGTTCAGGGAGCCGTGAATAAGTAGAGTTGCAAGCTTTAGCACGGAGTTAGCGCGCCAAGTCGCGGCCCGCACATTTCTTCGGGCCGGAGAAGGAGCCTGCTTCGAGATGATGGAGCGGTCACCCCTGTGGTGAGCAGGAATCCAGTCCATCTCAAAGTGGACACCGTTAGAAGCGCACACGATGACCAGGATGACTAGATCGGCGATTGGCCATAGGCGATCGCGCTATGTGCGAAAAGACTCCCGCAGGTGTGTTCTTGGAAGTGCGGAAACAAGGTGTGCCTCTCGTTGAGTTGCGAGAGGTCGTCGGCGAGATTCCTTTTTCGCTCGTGTGGTCCGCAAAAAGTCCGTCTGCCGCTAAGCTGCCTCCTTTTCCAAGCGATATTCATGATGCAGCCCGCCGGGAACTACTTTCGATGCGACTTGAAAACCAGCGGGCGGCTTGTGCCGATGGACACTGGCCGGAACGCTCGCATGGATTGGTTCCGGAATTCCAGGTCCCAATGCCGAATGGGGCCGCCCGCGATTGTAGTGGGTGACGAACTCCTTGAGCGGAGATGATAACTGGAGTCCCGAGCGGCGGTGTTACCGGACGGAAACCTTCTGCTACGGACCTCTCTCTTGTTCCCACTACAAGCCGGGCCGACCCGTAAGGTTCCGGGCCGCAACGGCATGAGCTATGAAGAGGAAGACTGGATCGACGAGGACGCCACTGCACACCGTGGTCCGGATGAATAGCAATGGACGTTCTTCGACACGATCCGTCCTTTCCAGCGCAATTTAGCAATTCGCCACGGACAGGTTCACAGAGCGGGTTGGACCGGTCCAATTAAAAAAACAGAACGCCTGAAGTGTGCTTTCGCGCCGGCGTGGGAGACGTGTGCCTGTTAGCGGCCACTCATACGGGGCTACTCATACCTTAGCGCCTCGATCGGGTCGATCTTCGATGCCTTCATCGCCGGGTAAATCCCGAAAACCACGCCCACCACCACCGACACCGAAAACGCGACCCCCACCGACCACGGCGTGACGATCGTGTTCCATTCCGCTGTCCGCGCGATCAGCCACGATAAACCCAGTCCGAATCCGATTCCCATGGCGCCTCCGCCAACCGAAATCAGGACGCTCTCGGCGAGAAACTGGCGTACGATGTCACTGCGCCTCGCGCCCGTCGCGCGGCGGATGCCGATCTCCCGCGTCCGTTCGAGGACCGTTGCCAGCACGATGTTCATGATTCCGATCCCGCCCACCAGCAGCGAAATCGCCGCGATCGCCACCATCACGTAAGTGAAAATGGTCTGCGTCTTCTGCTGCTGCGCGAGCAGAGCCGCCGGAATAGTGACCGTGAAATCCTCGACATTGCGATGGTTGGAATTCAGAATCGCGGTGACCACTTCGGCCGCGCGCACGCTGTCCGATCCGGGTTTCAGCCGCAGGTCGATGCCGTCCAGGTCGTCTTTGAGAAACGCGCTCATGTCCCAGAAGCGATATTGGAACGTATTGAACGGTACCAGCACCACGTTGTTGCGATCCTCGGCGGCACCGCCCGAGCCAGCCGGCCCCGAATCGACGCTCGACCCGAGCACACCCACCACCTCGAGCCACGTGTCGTTCACCTTGATGTACTTGCCCACCGATCCCGGCCCGTAACCGAGCAGGCTCACCTTGGCGCGCTCGCCGAGCACACAAACCGCGGCGCTTTCGGAATTTTCGCGTGGAGTGAAAAATCGCCCATCCACCACGTGCATGTTGTGGATCTCGGCGTAGGTCGGCCGGACGCCTGCGAGCGTCGGCATGGATTGCGATGGCTTCGGCAGCATTCGCGCTGGGTGCAGCGCGCGCCGCGGCGAAAGCGTCTCTAGGTTCTCGACATTTGCTTCCAGGATTCGCACGTCGCGCTCGGTAAGGCCGGGCGAGGAACGCCGGCGCTGCTGCATCTCTTCGGGACTCGCCGACGGTACCGAGTCGATCAGAATATTGCGCACGCCCAGTCCTTCGATGAAGCTGAGCGACTCCTGCTTCGCGCCGGCGCTGATGGCGAGCATTCCGATAACGGAGCCCACGCCGAAGACGATGCCCAGCGCGGTGAGGACCGTCCGCGTTTTCTGCGCGCGAAGATTGTCGAAGGCGCGCGGCAGATCGCCGAAGTAGCGCAGCAGCATGGGCACGCGATGCACGGGCTTGCCGACCTTTGCGGCCGGCGCATTTGTGCCTGTCGAGGGCGCGGGGTCTTGGTTAGTTTCCTTTTCCGAAACGCTCATGCTCAGGTGCCCGGCAGGGCCGGTCCGCTCGCGCCCTTCTTCGAATCTTTCGACTTGTTATTCTGTTTGCCGGGGTTGGCAAGCGCGACCACTTGCCCTTCGCTCAATCCCTCGATCACCACCTGACTTTCACTGCGGCGAATCAGCTTGACGTCCTGCGGCGAAAAACTTCCCTGCGGGGATCGCACATACGCGAACATCCTGCCGTCGCTTTCGAAGAGCGCCTGGGCCGGCATCCACAGCACGCCGCGGATGGTTTCTTCGGTGATCACCAGGTTCGCGGTCATCCCGGGGCGCAATTCACGGGGCGGATCGTCGACCGAAATCTTGCACTCGAATCGGCGATCCCACACCGGTCCCGCCGTTCCTCCGAGATCCTTCACCTTGCCGTGAAACGGCCGCTCCGGCGTGGCGATCGAGGTGAGTTCCACCGGCTGCCCCAGCGCGATATGGCCGCGATCGGCTTCGGTGAGGCGCGCCACTACTTCCCAACTGCTGGTATCGGGGATCTGCGCGACCGCCATTCCGGCGCGAACCTTGTCGCCTACCTGCAACATCGGCAGCACCATGCCCTGAAAGTAAAACTGATTGTTCATGTTCGGTTGGACGTTCACGTATCCGGCCGCGCCCGCGTGCAGCGTCATCATTTCGATGTTCTTGCGCGCCTGTTCGGCCTGCACCTTGGCTTTGGCGACTGCGGCTTCCTGAATGGCGACACCCGCTTGCGAGGTGGCCTTGCGATTGGCGAGGTCACGTTCGAGCTGCGCGAGCGCGGCCCGCGCCGATTCGACCGCCAGATCGTTTTCCTTCGCGTCAATCGCTCCCAGCAGGGGATTCTTGCGCGCGTCCAGTTCAACCTGCTTCAAATCCGCGCGGGCTTTGAGCAGTGCGTAATTGTCCTCTTCTTCTTTCGCCTGCGCCTGGGCCTCCGCCTGTGCCACTTTCTCCGCGGCCTCGGCCAGATCGGCCTCTGCTTCGCGCAGCTTATAGGCTTGGTCTGTGGTGTCAAACTCCGCGACGACATCGCCGCTCGCGACCATCTCGCCGGGCTGGCGAAGCGAGGTGAGCACCAGATCGCCGTTGATCATCGGCGCCACCAGCATCTGCGAATTTCCGCCCTGCAAATCACCCTTCGCATACACGGCGAAAGTCACATCGCCGCGTTTGACGGCGGTGTAGGGAAGCTCGCCCGTGGTCGCGCTGTTGGCCGCGTGATACAGCTCCACTCCGCCCCATCCCGCCAGCCCGAGCGCGGCGACGCTGATAATCATGGCGATAAGGTTCTTCAGTTTCACTGTTTCGAAACCTCTTTGGAATCGCCTTGAAGAGTTGGATCAACCAGTGCAATCTTCGCGCCAGCTTCGATTCCGCGCACCGCGAATTCGTCGGGGTTGCGCGCGACAATTTCCACTTCCTGGGGACGCCAGCCGTTCTTGTCCGGCAGATAAACCGTGGGGCGGCCGTAACGCGTAAACACCGCGCTCGCCGGAACGCTGATCGCGTCGGGGATGTGCTCGACGATGATATCGAGACGCCCGTTCATGCCCGGCCGGAGACGCGAATCCACCTCCTTGAAACTTGCGTTGGCGCGAAAATTCCGTACCGGAGGCCACTCGAACGTCTGTTCCACCAGGGGCGAGATGGAATGCAGCTTGCCCATGAACGGCTTTTCAGGGAACGGGTCCACCTGAATGCGCACCTCCTGTCCCACGGCGATGCGCCCCCGATCGATCTCCTCCACCTTCCCTTTTATTTCGAGCGAGGAGAGCTCCGGAATTTCCGCGATCACGCTGCCGGGCCAGACCTGGTCGCCAACTTTGAACGGCTTCGCATTCACCCATCCCTGGGATTGGTTGGGGAAATATACGATCACGCCGCCTAGGGGCGCGTGCAGTTCCATCTGCGACAGACGGCGGTTGGTGACGTCGATATCCTGCTGCGCCTTGTCGCGTTGCCGCGTGAGCGACGCCATCTTCGATTCGTCCGATTTCTTATGCAGATCGGCGGACGCTTCAGCCACCTTCAGCTTCTCTTCCGCCAGGCCGAGATCGACCCGGCTCGATTCGCCCTGGAGCTTGCTGACCACCTCCTGCTTGGAGACTTCCAGCTTCTGTTTCTCTACCTCCACGCGAGCCGAAGTCAGGTCCACGCGATCCTGTTCGCCGGTCATCCGCGCCTGTGCCACGGCCTGATCGAGCGTCGCCTGCGCCTGCTGCAAGGCGGCCTTTTTTTCTTCGAGCTGCTCGCGCGCCAGGCTCGAATCGAAGCGCACCACCACGTCGTCTTTTTTCACTTCGCTGTTGGCGGCCGCCTGCCATACGATTTGCAGACCGGGCACGTTGTAGGGCGCGACCAACTGTACGGAACGGTCCGAAACCAGTTCACCGCGCGCGCGAACAATCACCTGAAAATCCCCGCGGCGAGCCGTGGCTGTGGCCAGATCGCTCTTGGCTTGCACCTGCCGCGCCCGCCATAGCCACACGCCCGCGCCCGCCAGTCCGGCGAGCACCACCAGCGTGATCGCGATGCGAAGTACGCGTCTCACGGGTTGACCTTGGCCGCGGGTTTCGGGCCAGCGTGATCCGCGCTTTTCGCGGCTGGGTTTGCCACCGTTCCGGATTCGATTTCGACCGCAGCCGAAAGATCCGGCAGCAATCGCGGATCGTGCTGATCGATGCGAAATCGCGCGGAAAATGCCTTAAGCGGACTGCCCAGGCTGGAGGACGCCGCCGGACTCGCCGATTCCAGATGCGCCGCGAACACCGCGCCCGGATAGGCGTCCAGGCGCACTTTCGCTCGCGTTCCCGGAGCCATCACCGCGCCGTCCGGTTCGCTCATCTGCGTGACCACCACCATGTCGGTGGGATCGAAGATGCGAATCAGCGGCTGGCCGGGCCACGCCTGATCGCCTTCCTGCATCGGCCCCATCGATCCATTGCGCCACACATTTTCGTGCGCCACCATGCCGCTCAGCGGCGCGCGGATAGTGAGCTTTTGCATGTTGTCCTGGGCGCGATTGAGAGCCATTTGCTGGCGGTCGCGCTGGAGTTCGAGGATGTGCACGCCGGCCGCGTCGGCCACGTCGTGAAAGTGCGACGATTTCTTCAGGCTGGCCACGCGCTCCCTCGCGTCGGCGAGCTTGGCTTCATCCTTCAGGCGATCGATCTCGCTCAAGGTTTCGCCCTTTCGCAGATCGATGGCGGCCTTGGCGAAGTCCGCCTCGGCCTGCCGCAGGTCGGCCGCGCGTTTGGCGGCGTCGGCGCGCGCCTGTGCGCGAGTCTGTTCCGCCTGATGGCCCAAGTCGTCCACCTTGGCGCGCGCGTCGCGCGCATCGTCCACCTGTTGGGTGGGATCGAACTCGGCGAGGATGTCGCCTTGTTTCACGATGCTGCCATTGTGGATCATCGTGATCAGCGTCAGCGCCCCGCCGGGCCCGCGCAGCGATGGCACGACGACGTTCGAAACCCGAACGGCTTGGATGGTTCCAGTGGATCGGATGTGACGCGCCTCGGAAGGGGATTCGGCGGCCGGTTGTGCGTCGGGAGCCGGTGCATCGCCGCCGGGCGCGTCTGCGTGAACGGCTGTGCCGGAATGGAGCAGGCGCCCGGCCATGCTGTCTCGGCTGCACGCGCCCGCGCATAGCATCGCGGCCCCCAGGCAACCTCGAACGCCGCGCCTGACAAAACCTCGATCCATCATCGGTTCGCCTTCACTGTACCGCGATCCCGCGTTCTTCAAGCAGCGTTCCCAGGCGTTGCAGCAGCGTCAGTTGGTTGCGCCTGAGATTGATGGTCTCCCGCACCAGCGCCGATTCGGCGGTGGTCAGATCGTTCTCGGCCTGCAAAACGAAAAAGACCACCTCCGCGCCCAGCTCGTACTTTTTCTTGTCGGCGTCGACGCGCTTTAATGAAAGATCTCGCACAGTCTTGGCGAGCGCGACGCTCGCCTTGCTGTTTTCGACGCTGGTCACGGCATTCAAAACCTGCAGCCTGATGTTTTCCTCCGTGGTGCGCACGCGCAATGCATCCAGCTTCTTGCTGACGGCCGCGTTGGCGAGATTCGCCGTCGCCGCGCGAGTCTTGATGGGCAGTTGGAGCGTCAATCCGAATCCGTAAGTGGGCAAACTGAAGCCGAACACCTGCGCCAGCGCATTGCTGACGCCGCCGGGAATTACGCCGACGATCTGCGAGGTGCCATTACCAAAAACATCAGCCAACTGGTACACATTTCCGCCCAGACCCGATGCCCCGTACTGCGCCGACAGCGACAGCGCGGGGCGCAACAAGTCGTTGGCCTGTTGAATACTCAGATTGTCGATATCGAGCGATTGCCGCGCCACCCTCAGATCCGGGCGATGCGCCAGCGCCTGCGCCACCATCTGCTCGCGATCCAGCCGTCCGGGTGACAGCACCGGGTCCACCGGCTCGGTCAGATCCAGCGGCATGTTGCGATATTTGGGATCCAGATCCGCGCCCATCTGCCTCCGCAGCGCGTCCTCCACGGTCATCAGCGCGAACTGCGCCTGCGCCAGCACCAACTGCGCGTTGGCGAAAACTTGTTGCGGCTGGAAAATATCGAGGGGTGAGCTCGCCCCCAGTTCCAGCTCGCGCTCCGCGCGTTTGAGCGCCGTATCGGCGAGCTTGAGACTTTCATCGGCCACCCGGACATTCTCACGTGCCCCGACCACGTCCCAGTAGGCCATCTCCGCGGCGGTGACGAACTGCACCAGTTGATCCTGCAGGTTGTAGTCCGCGGCCCGCAGGCGGCTGCGCGCGAGCATGATCGGGATTTTCGTAATGTAGGCGCCGCGACCGCGCAGCAAGGGCTGGCTCACCGAAAAATTGAGTCCGGTGGAATAACTGGGATTGAGCGTGGCGAATTCACTGTTGCTCGAAAATTTCGTGGACGCGAAGTTGACGTTGTAAGTCGCGCCGGAGGGCAACAGTTGCTGGAAGCCGAGGCTGAGCGGCTGGTTGAGCTGATCCAGCGTGGCCGCGCCCTGCGTCGCGCTGGTTGTGCCCGACAGCGAGCGGACGGAGCTGAAACTCGCGGTCGCCGTCGGATCGAATATCCCGAAGCTGCCCGCCAGGATGTTCCGGCTCAACTCCACCGTGAGGCGCTGGATGGAGATATCGGTGTTGTTGGCCATCACCAGCGCGAGGAAGGATTTCAGCGAAAGTTCAAGGTTGCCCGCGACAACGTAGTCCTCGATCTGCACCGGCGGCGCCAGATCCACCCGGGTGGGCGCCGAACCGAACGCCATGCGGAAGTAGGAGGGCTTGGGAAAATACGGATCGTTGTCTCCGGCATACGCGCCGGGCGCCCCTGATAATAGTATGCATAGCAGCGTCGAGACCGGCTTGCGCATATTGGATCAGCGTAGCCGCAAAAAGGGACACACTCCGGCCCGCTAACAGCTTTAGACGCCGCTGCCTTCGAAAATGTTGAATTTTTCTTGGGCTAATTTAGCCCGGGAGTCGATCATTTTACTGTGCTTACGGCCTGTGGTCCGCAAAGAGTCCGTCCGCCGCTAAGCTGCCTCCTTTTCCAAGCGATATTCATGATGCAGCCCGCCGAGAACTGGTTTCGATGCGACTCGAAAACCAGCGGGCGGCTTGTGCCGATGGACACTGGCCGGAACGCTCGCATGGATTTGTTCTGGAATATCGGCAGCCTCGTTCGCACTATACCTGACGCTTTTTCCTTCCACCTAGGACCGCAGGGGCAGAAAGATTATCCGCCATATGCTGCACCCCTGGTGTTCAGCCCGGATGGGGGCACGGTCGCCTCGGGAAAGGCTTACTCCCGCCGCCGCCACGCCCGCCGTGGCCGCCGCAAGTACTTGAAACCGAAGGCATTGAAAATGCCCGCTCGTGCCGTTGGTCTGGAATCCGTCTTGGGGGCAGGCGTTCGGGCCTTCAAATCGCCCCGCCCGACCAATAGAATCAATGAAATACGGCCTCCGTTCGGAGGCCGGAGCTCTAGCTACAATTTCTACTACAAGTCGAGAGGCATTCCTCGCCACTAGCTGACGTCTGTTTGAATTGAAGCAAGTTATCGGACTGGAATCGGCTACGCGCACCTGCACTCTAGAGGCGACCGGTTGAGATTACCCAGGTTTTAATCGCTGTGAGAGGGCCTGCGCCGACTGCTTCCGGAGCCAACTCCGTCGCTTCGGCTTTGGGCAGCCTCGCCAGGCGCGACCCCGGCTGGGCTGTGCGAACATACCATGAGGGTTTTCAATCAACCCTCAAAATAGGAACTTTCTACTTGGCCCGGGATTGGAACTCTCTATTTGGCTCCGACATTCGCCGAAAACATTCATGAAATTACACAAGTCTTACAAACCATTGATGCAATTCCGGTTAACCTTTAAATTGCCCCTTGTCAAAATGACAACCGTTGAGGCATTTGCGGACCTTCGCAGAGGATTCGCCCGCCGCGGCTGGGACAAAAAAGCCACGAACCGGATAGTGTTCGAGCTGTTGATTCACGTGGCAATCGCGGTCGCTGGGATTGCCATCTTCATGACTTGGCACAGCCCAGGTATGCGCGTCTTGGGAATCCTGATCTCGAGCTTTGGATGCATGGGCGTTGGGACGAACACCCATACTTCCACCCACTATGGAACCAGTGAGAAGCGCTGGGTCAACGAAGCCCTCAGCTATTTCGGGTATCCGATGTTCTTGGGCCTATCGCTTACCTACTGGTGGCACAAGCATGTGGTGTTGCACCATCCATCGCCGAACGTAGTCGGGGTGGACGGCGATGCCGACCTCTTGCCGTGGTTCGCGTTCACAGCGGACGAGGTTCGCGCCAGCCGGGGATTGCGTCGTTTCTATTACGAGCGCTTGCAGTTTTGGATGTTTCCGTTGGCGCTGGCGACGAACACTTTCAACATCCAGCGGGGCGGGTGGGCATACCTGATACGGATGCTCCGCAGTTCCAAACGGAGGAAGCCTGCGCACTGGATCGACCTCGGCGCCATGATTCTGCACTATGCGATCTGGATTGGTGTGCCGCTGTTATTCTGGCCGCTGCCCGCAGTGGCCGGATTCTATATTCTGCGAAACATTCTGCTGGGGTACGCCATGTACGCCATCCTGGCGCCGGGACATTTTCCGGCCGAGGCGCGGCGGACAACGGATGAAAGCCGGCACGGCGCGGATTTTTTCGCCGTCCAGACCGCTGGAACAGTGAGTTTCCGGACAGGCTTGATCGGCAGATTCTTGTGCTCAGGTCTGGAGTACCAGGTTGAGCATCACTTGTTTCCGAATGTCAGCCACGTCCACTATCCGGAGATCAGCGTGGCGGTGCAGGAGTTCTGCGCTGAGCAGGGGCTGCCCTATCGCTCGTACAGTTGGGCCACGGCTTTATGGAAGAGCTGGGAAGTGCTGCGATTCCCGCAGCAGGTTATAGGGCGGGCGCACGTGCCAGCGCCCGCTGATGCGGCCCGAAGCTGACTTGCCTGTTCCTGATCCGGTTGCTACCACGTAGGCTCGCCGGCTCAGAGGTATGCTCAGAGTCCCCCCATTTCTCTCGCGTTGGCCAGCTGGACCAGCAGCGACGCGATTTCTGACCAGAGCAGGTTAAACTCGCTGGAGCGGTATGTGCCCAGCATAGTCTTTCGCAAATAGAACCTGAAAGACGGCTGCGTCCGAAGCGACCGCCGCGGCGGCCGCACAGGAAAGGTAGTACTCCCACATCTTCTGAAAAACAGTGTCGTACTTTTGACTATCGAGTTTTCCCTTGTTGACTTGAAAGCGATTGAGCCACGCCAGCGCCGTGGGGTGATAATGCCGAATGATGTTCTCGACGTCCAAGATTGCCAAGTGACTCCGTTCTAAAAAGCCGGCGATCTCGGAAAGCTTCGGCTGATTGGACCCAGGGAAGATATACTTCTGGATGAAAGGATCGTGTTCGTTGCGGGAGGAATTGCATCCTATCGCGTGGACCAGACCCTTTCCGCCCGGCTTCAATACGCGAGCGATTTTTCCGAAGTAACGCACGTACTGGGAACGTGGCACGTGCTCCAACATCCCCACACTTACCACCTTGTCGAACCGGTCCTCTACGGCGCGATAGTCTCTGAATTCGATGTTCACCCGATTACTGAGGCCGTGCTTGTTCAAGATGAGGTTCCCTTGCTCGAATTGATGCCGGCTGATGGTGATGCCGGTTCCGGTCGCTCCGTAGTGGGTGGCGGCAAACATCAGGAGCCCGCCGAAACCACATCCGATGTCGAGCACGTGGTCGCCTGACTTCAGATCAAGTTTGCGGCAGATTCGATCGAACTTGTTTGTTTGTAGCTGTTCCAGATCGTCCTGAAGCGTATTGGCATAGCCACATGAGTATACGAGCCGGGAATCGAGAAAGCTCTCGAAAAGTTCGTTGCCGATGTCATAGTGACGCTGCACGTTCTTCCGTTTGCCGTACAGTGCATTCACCACGCGGTATGCGCCAATTCTCCAGAGAGATCGAGGATCTTTGCCGACTTTCTGGTTCAAACGGTTCCGCAGCAGGATGATCAGGAAGTCGTGCAGGCGACCCTTCTCCATCTCGAAGTCGCCATCCATGAACGCTTCCGCGAGCCCGAGATTGCCATAACACAACATTTGCGAGAAGAAGCGTTCGCGAAAAACGCGGATTACGATATCGGCCTGGCTGGCCTCGTTGCGGCGCACACCCGCGGTTGAGTTTTGGTCCGGCGTGCGGAATAGGATGGTTGCGTCCGTCAGGGAGTCGTCGAGTATGCGGATTAATAAGTTTCGTGCCCGGAAACCTCGCATATGACTATAGCTTCGACTTAGCGGAGCCAAAATCGCCAAACGGTTCGTCCCGCTCTCGAACAGCTTGCTTGTAGCCGACCTCGGCGGCGCGCTGCTGGAAAGCGTAGCCTTCTTTGGTGTGGCGGGCGATGCCGTCAAATACGGTTCCCAGCACTTGGCTGGAATAGAGCCCTGCATTCAGCAAAGTTTGATTCACCAGCAGCTTATTCATCACCAACTGATTGATGGGTACCCGCGCAATGCGCTCCAACAACCTCTCGAACCGTTGGTCGATCTCCTCCGTGCTGGGCGCCTCAATCGCCAGTCCCCATTCCAGCGCCTCTTTTCCAGATATACAATCGCCGGTAAGAAGTAACCTCTTAGCCCTTTGCGCACCGATGCGATCGGCCCACAGTGTCGTGGTAGGGATGCCCCACACACGCGCCGGAGGATATCCTATTTTGGCGTCGTCCTCAATCACCAAAAGATCGGAGCACAGCGCGAGGTCGGTCCCACCGGCCACGCAAAAGCCCTGCACCTTGCACACCACAGGTTTTTCGCTATAAAACAGGCTCATGAACCCGCGCACGTTGCGGCTCATCATTGCATAATCGAGCATTGGGTCCCATGTCTCCGCCGGGTTGTGGTTGGCAACCTGCATGATAGTATCCATGGGCGATCCGGCGGGCCACATGGAACTGGCGGCTTCGCCCGAAAGCTTGTGCTCGGCCGCCAGCACCAGGTCATAGCCGCCACAAAAGCCCTTGCCTTTGCCCGAAAGCGCGATTACGTGCACTCCAGGATCGAGGTTCGCTTCCTCGACACACTTTGCGATTTCGGCGGGCATTTCGAGAGTGATCCCGTTTCCCCGCTCAGGACGGTTCAACTCAATGCGAGCGATTCGGCCCGTGACCTCGTAGGCGATGGATTGAAGCGCATGCATAAGCTACCCTGCGGCGGTCCGCCGCGAGACTTCACGAGCCCATTTTCCAGGATCGGCAGGCGTAGAAAATCCGGGCGCCCACATGTTCGTGAAACGCTCGGGATTTCGAATGCCCTGCCCGGTCATCCACGCGTCGGCCTCCACCACCAGGCGACCGCCCTCAGCGGAGCCGCTTAACAATCCGAGCTGGCGACGCGCGGTCAACGCAAAATGCTTCATGTCAGCCGCCTTGAATTTCTCTTCGGCCTCAGTCAGAAACCCGGCAGCCTGGCGAGCGTTACCTCGCAGGTTCGCGATTCCGGAGCGGATCAGCGGCACGAATCCATCCGACCAGACCATCTCTTCGCGGGAAATTCGAGCGGCCAGCTTCTCGGCAAGGGGCAATCGGTGAAGAAACTGGCGATCGGTCCCGGCCGCGGCCAATATCGTTCTGGCCTTCAAGAAGTACGCTTCGATGCGCAGCACCTGGATCCGCAGTAGCATTGCCCGCTCCAGTTCCCGCCATTGCCGCTCGACAAGCTCATACGCCGCGGCCATATTTCCGGTGTACAGTTCGATGTGAGCTTGCGCCAGCAAACAATTGTAATGTTGCCGGTGGAAGCCTTCATGCGACCACGATTGCATAGCCTCCGCAAGCTCCTTCCGGGCCCTGTCTGGACCATCCTGAACCAGCCACATGAAATTCATGCGCGTTCGAAGCTCGGTTGAGGCATACAGATTACCTCTCTCTTGCGCCGTCGCGAGAAGCCGCACGAAACTTTGGGAAATGAGCGCATATTCCCCCAGATACATTAAGGAACCCAGCAAGAACGTGTCGGCGCTGGTCAGCTCCCACGACACTCCGGTGCACTTATCCCGCAGGATCTGTTGGGCCTGTTCGCAAAGGCGCGCTGCCTCCCGCCACTTGCCAACCAGGAAGGCGCACACGCCGGCCAGCAATGTTGTCAACCCGATGGCGTGCGGGTGATCCACTTTCTTCGACAGTTTCTCCGCCAGCTCCAGGTATCGGGCGGAGCGCTTGACTCCAGCACCGCCCGGGAGTGCGGAAAAGCCCGCCTCCATCGCCGTCGCCCGCGCGATCCGATACGGCTCGCCTGCCTGGAGGGCAAGCAGGAGATGACGCGTTTGGAAGTCGGAGCTGCGTATGCTATCGACCATGGATAAGCCTACGGCGACAGCCCAGCAGATGTCAATGCGCAGTATCTGATCCGGCGGAATCTCGGAGGCATCTCGCTCAGTAAACTTCAATCCGCGCAGCCAGAGTTGAAATCGACGAACCAGGAACGAGAACAATGCGCGTCTTGGACCATTGGCCAGACGGAGTCCGAACGAGCTAAGCACGTTTTGGATCGCTTTACGTCCCTCGTCGATGTGGCCGCCTACTAACAGCTGTTCCGCCGCGCGGCGCTGAAAGTCGAGCGCTTGGGATGGGCTGGCCTCCCGGACAGCATCGAGATAGACGTGCGCCGCCTCCGCAGGCCTCCCGGCATTTGCCAACGCTTCGGCCAGCCCGGCTTTCAGCGCGACAAGTTCCGGAGCTGTTGTGGAAGCGAGATCGAGAGCGTGCCGGTAGAACATGGCGGCTCGATCAAAGGCCAACGCGCTCGCGGATTTCTGCGCGGCGAGGACCGCATAGCCGGCCGCGCGCTCGGGTTCGGCGCCGCGGAAAGTGTGCTCGAATAGAGCTTCCGAGTCGTCCATGCGGTTGCTTTCGAGCGCGTTCGCCAAATTGCGGTGAATCTGTTGCGCGGCGCTCGGTTCGATTCGCGCAGCCAAGTGCTCCCGAATCCGGTCGTGATAAATCTCGAGCCGATGCATTACCCCGGTGCTGCGTATCAGGTGCGCGACCCGGAGAGCGGTGATCAGCGGGCGAGTGCCGGTACCGAGGCCGGCAGCCTGGCAAGCTACTTCTACGTCCAAAGGTGTCGCGGCGACCGCCAAGGTTTCTAAAAGGGCCTGGGCTCCGGCGGGCAGCGGCGCGATCTGCCCGTTCAGCATCTCGTCCAGGTTTATGCTGAGAGCTCCCGCAGCGCCGGTATTGGCGAGCGTCCAACGGGCAAGTTGTTCCAGGAAAAATGGACTACCGGCGCCCTCGCGAACGATGTCGGGCACCGACTGCTTGGCTGGCAGGACCCCTGGTTCCAGAATCGCCTCGACGAGTTGGCAGGATTCCGCCCCGGTCAGCGGGCCGACCGTCAGCTCCCGGCAATTGTCCTGCCCGACGCGTTCCAGAAATGTTTTCAGGAACAGAGTAGAGCGGGCCTCCTCGCTTCGAAAGCTAACCACGAGAAGGAGCGAGGGCTCGCCGGGAGGCCGCAGGAATTCTTCGAGAAGGGCCATGCTGTCGGCGTCGGCCCACTGCAGGTCATCGACAAAAAGAACCAGAGGCTGACGATCGAAGATGCGCGCAAACAGTTCCCGCAGCGCGGCGCAGGCGCGGCTGCGCAAACTCAACGGATCCGGCGTTTTTTCAAAACGATACGGCGCCTCGGCCACTGCTTCGACGCGCAACAGGACCGGGAAGAGGCGGGAAAGGGCGTGGACATCGCGCGGCATCAACGCCGCCGCCTCGTGTCGAGGCATGCTACGCAGGCACCGGCTCAAGCTGTCGATAATCCCATCCAGGGCCTTGTAGGGAAGTGATTCGCGCTCATAGCACCGCCCCTCGAGCACGATTGCCTTTTCCCCTCGCCGAAGGTCCTCCAAAAAGCGGCGCACCAGCGAGCTCTTTCCCATGCCCGAACTTCCGTGAATATAGACGCTGACGGTTTGGCCGGTTTTGCTGGCGGCAAAAGCGTCTTTGAGCTCGCTCAAGTGGCGGTCGCGGCCGACAAAGGGCATTCTCCGCCCCTCGCCTATGGCCTGCTCGAAGCGCGCAGACTCGGTGGGACTGGCGCCCAGACGTTGCAGCACCTCGCGCCCGGACGGGCGAGACTCAGGGTCCCGGCGGAGCAGATCACAGCAGAGCGATTCCAGATCCGCCGGTATGCCGTCCACGCGCTCCGAAGGAGATACAGCCTCTACAGTCTGCTTCATGCGCATGAGCTGAACAACGTCGCTATCGGCAAATGGAAGCGAGCCAGTTAAGCATTGAAACAGCGTGACCCCAACGCTGTACCAATCGCTGGCGCTGGTGAGCTGCCGATCCAAGCCTTGTTCTGGGGACATGTACGCGGGAGTGCCCGCAAACTTGAGCGTATGCAGAGGGTTTGACGACGTTAGTTCGGTTGTCAGTCCAAAATCCAGAATGACCACTCGGCCGTTGGTCGTCACCATCGTATTTGAAGGCTTAATGTCGCGGTGAAGCTTGTTCGCATCGTGGAGAGCGCATAGCCCCTCGGCCAGCTGCCGCAGCGCCGGCCGCAAACGTTCGAGCCTTGCCCCCAGTTTCATACGGCCTGTCGACAGGGACGAATCGACTCCGGCCGCCAATGTAAGTGTCTCGATTTGGTCCGCAGAAGCTTGAGTTGCGCCTGATTGCAAAGGCGTAGCTTCCGTCGTCAGATCGTTGGGATTTCGTACATAGCGGATCAAATCGACTCCATCGATCAATTCCATTGTGAAAAAACAGAGATCATTCTCAATGACGAGCTCGTAGAGACAGACGAGATTAGGGTGAGCCACGTCGGCCAGCGATCGAAACTCCGTTTTCAGGCGATAAATGGCGGAAGGATCGGTCCGAACCAATGTTTTCAGGGCAATGTTTTGCTGCCAGACGCGGTCATAGGCCTCATAAACGACACCCATCCCCCCGGCGCCCAACCGCCTGCGGATTGCAAATCGATCGGTGCCAAGAAAGTCGGCGCTGCTCACCGCCAGCTCCGGGAGATTTGGAAGATAGAACAACGGGGATGATGCCAGCGCCACGGTACCTGGGCTGAAGAGCCGGGCCGAACAATCGCGCAACGGGGACGTTCTTCAACGATCAAGCGCACAATTCGATCTCTTACCGGCCCGGGCGGTACGAGACAGCTCAGCCGGAATCGAGGTTCTGGTTTTTCCGTATCAGCATTATACTCCTATCCTCTTCAGCTGTGCTCCGCAAAACGTCGATACTAACGAAGAAGCAGTGACTTGCGGGCTTAGCTCTTTATCGGTTAAGAGCGAGTTTGACCAATTGAAAAGCCCTCGCGGCACGGTCAGACATAGTGATTTTGTGGATGCCGAAGCCTCCAAGTTCACTCAGATTCCACGACTTTCAACAGGTGGCCTGTAAATGCTTGAAACGCTAGCGTCTGAAAGCGGGCGTTTCGGTAGTGGGCTGGAATCCGCCTTGGGCGCGGGGGGGCGGGCGTTCGAATCGCCCCGCCCCGACCAATAGAATCAATAGCTTGAGTTCCAGAAAATCGAAGCAGCTGGCACTACATTAGAATCTCTAGCTACAATTTCTACTACGAGTCGAGAGGCATTCCTCGCCACTAGCTGACATCTGTTTGAATTGAATCAAGGGAAGTTAGCGATTGTAAACGGGGTTTGGGAACGCCGTCCATCTGCCCAGCCCTGCCACGCATCGTCGAACCACGGCCAGCTCGCACGGGGAGCCGCGCTTTAGCTCATAGCTTCTGTTTGGGCGGTCTCCCCTGGTCTCGTGATAGACCGCGTGTCGACTTCCGTTTTTCAATCCGTGTTTGGCCGCAGCTGCATTCGGAACTCCCGAGCAAGCGCTGCCAAAACGGAGACGATAACAGGTCCCAGCAAAATGCCCAGCGCTCCAAACGCATCGGCGCCCCCCAACACTGAGAGCGCAATGAGCAGCGGCGGCTGCCGGAGCCGTGTCCCTATCACTCGCGGGCGCAATACCGTCGCATCTACCATTTGTCCCGCGAGGCACGCTAAACCGACTAGCGATGCTCTGACATAGGTTCCGCGATCCGCGAGAGAATCGCACGTGTAGATAAAATTGAGGATGCCGAAGCCCCCGGATTCCATCGAAATCGACCCGGTCAACACTGCGCGCGTAAACCATTGAAATGGAAATAGTTGAATAGACGTTCTGGCTCGCGGCCCCGCTTCCCGGTGTAACCTGCTTCTCACCGTTGGCGGGTAAGGTTACCGTCCTGCGTTGGCGAGAACCTTGAAAGATTGGCTGCTCGCGTGGTCGGGCTTGGGTTGTTTTGGAAGAACTCCAGAATCTACTGTTTCGCCAGTCCGCGATATGGTTTGGAAATTAAATGCATCGCCGGCGATTTCAATCAGCATGAAAGTACGATCGGTGTCGAACCCCTTGACCGTGTCCGGGGAGGGTCGTAAGTCGTGGAAACGGAGTTCTCCAGCGTTCCCCAGCACGAAATAGTAAATGCCTTTCTGGGGCTTGATCCTCTCGTAAACGTGCTGATGGCCGGCTAGCACTGCGTTCACCCCGGCCTTCTCGAAGATGGGCTCGATCCTGGTCCGTAAATCCACGTCAGCTCCATGAAACTTGGCGTGCGTATACAGGGGATGATGGAAATAGCAGATGTTCCAGGCCGAGCCGGATTGCGAAAGTTGCGTAGTGATCCACGCCAGTTGCGGCGGATCCATATAATTGCTGTCCAACGCAAAAAAACTGGTATTTCCCTTTTTGAAGCTGTAGTATCGCTGGCCGCCCATATTGAACGGCTGGTAGAAGCGTTGGTTGGGATTGTCGTGATTCCCCAAGGCCGCGTAAAACTTCACGCCGGCGTCCAGCAAGGGCTTATACGGATCTTCGAACTTCTTTTTGAAATCGGCGGCCGTGTGGGAGCCATAAATGTTATCGCCCAGCATCAGTACGAAGTCGAAGGGGAAGCCGGCGTGATACCGCGCCATCTGTTGGGCCACTTCGTACTGCGGCCTATCGCCCGTGCCGCTGTCGCCGATGACCGCAAAGCGGACCGAGTTTGGGGCCAGCGGTAACTTAAGCCCAGGGGCCGGAGCTTGCCCGAGAGCAACGGCCGCATTGGCCAACATCCATAAGAAAATGGAACGCGTCATCACTTTCCCATTGGTCTCCCCTCGCTCGCCCATCGCCATGCTACAGACGCATTCAGGGAATGGCATTCGGGATGAAATCGAGGATCAGATTGGCTTTCGCGTCGCGCAGAACCAGGTTGTTGCCCACCACCCGGTAATCCAGCTCCGGAGGCAGCGCCGGCAAGTTCATTAACAGCGTCGGCGGCGTCGATTGCAAGGGAACACCGGCCGGATAGCTTCCGTTAACGCGGAGTTGCAGCCGCACTGGTTCGGCATGCTGCAGGCTTTGGTGGATGTGGCCAGCATCTGTACCTTGCATCGCGATTCCGATCAGGCGATGAAATTCCGCCGCGATTTCCGGTGTAAAAATAGCTCCTTGGATTGCGCCGTGCCGCGCCTTGCGGACTCGCTCCGCCATTTCACGCTCGTGATGCGCGATGGCTTCCTGGGACACGGTCGGTTTCAACGCTGGCAGCTTCCCCTCGACTTCTTTGCGCAACTTCAGATAGTCTTTGATGCGTGTCTCGAAATTCTCGATCAAGAGTGCATCCGGATTCACTTTCTGTGCCCGGCTAGGCGTGATGATGGCCGGCAAGGTCAGGACCAAGGAAAGGATATTCAGGCGGAAGCGGAGTTTCATGCAGTTTCCGGTGTTGCTTGTTCGACGGCGTCCGCAACCGCATCTTTGATCGCGGTCTTGACGGCGTCCTTCACGGCGGCTTCTAACTCTTCCGAATTCACGTCCACGGCGATTTTCGGCCCTGCCAACTCCCGCACCACCACCTCCAGAAACGGCGTCACGGGAGGGAAATCCTTCACCACGGCCTTTGCAACTTTCTTTCCGACCTTCTCCGAAGACGGAGACGCCTCTACCGTTACGGCGTCCTGATCCAAGGCTTTGGCGTTCTGCGATTCTTTCCAATCGCTCTCAAATGTCTCGATCAAGCGGGCGGTGATCTTCGGCTCGTGAAAGATCAGACCTACTTCGCGCCTCGCGTCCAGTTCCGCCGTACGGAGACTCTGGCTGCCGAGAAACGCATCGTCACCGTCCCGAACGATCATGCGGGCGTGCAATCGCATAAACAGCTCTTTCACTTCGAGCTTGACGCTTTTCCGGGACATCCGGCCCAGAATCCTGATCTCCACGCCGGCCTTGGAGCGTTCCTGGAGAAGACGAATGATCGCCGGATCGGCCACCTCCGGATCGTAAATCAGCAACTGCTTTTTCGCGCCCTTGATGAATTCCGAGAGTTGCTTGCGCGAATTCGCCGGGCTGACGACGAACGTGTCCAGTCCGGGCGCGTATGGGCGCCGCTTCGAGTCGGCGTCGAACAGAGTAATCGCTTCCTGCACGATTGCCTGGTCATCGGTAATAATGGCGAAGCTGCGGCTGCGCTCGATATCGAGGCGAGTAAAGTTGAAGCACAGCAGAAACAGCATCCGGCCGTCGATGATCATCATT
>Ga0182024_10006382_pt1 | contig 25918 bp, 21 predicted proteins | sample P32metaG_FD_120480 | JGI IMG/M metagenome (GOLD analysis project Ga0182024, IMG submission 120480) | Permafrost microbial communities from Stordalen Mire, Sweden - P3-2 metaG (Illumina Assembly) | ecosystem: Environmental > Terrestrial > Soil > Wetlands > Permafrost | place: Sweden: Stordalen... | reverse complement strand
CGTCGAATCGCTCCGCGCTGAACTCGCGCCCAACGGCCCGCTCGAACTCAATCTCGTGCATGAAATCCGCCGCGCCATGTGGCGTCTCCGCCGCTGCGGTCAGATCGAAGAAGATTTCACCATCGCCGAAATCGACGGCCTCATTCAGGACCCCATGCAGCTCGAGTCCACCGCCCGCCTCCAGCTCTCCGTCGATCGCGCCCGCACACAAGCCCATCGCCTTCTCCACAAATGCACCGCCGAACTCCGCAAACTCCAGACCGAGCGCCAGTTCCGCAACGAATTCTTCGAAGCGGGAACCGACGTCTCCCGTCTCGGCCTCTGCGACCTCAGCTCCATTCAGAACAACATCGACAGGCAACTCGCCGCCAAATACCGCAGGCAAAGCCTTGAGGCCAATGCCCAAATCGACGCCATGATGGCCATGCCGATTCCGCCGCCTGCCGCCCAACCCAGTTCGTTTTGTAAAACGCCCCGCAACGCGGAATGCCCCTGCAAATCGGGCCTGAAATACAAACGCTGCTGCGGTAGAAACGCCCCGGCCATGCTACACGCAGCATAAATTGGGTTCGTTTTTTCTTATCGGCGTTCATCGGCGTGAAATCGGCGGCCATTTTTTGATCTTTGAAAATTGAATATCTCATCGACGGCCAGCCATACACCCGAAGTGTGTCCGTAACGAAGAAAAGCGCCGACCCTGAACGGACCGGCGCTTTTCCCCTGGAACTTCCCCTTCGAAGACCCGCCCCTACAGCGCCAATTCTTCGTTGTACATCATGTCCTTCAACGCAAACTTCACCTTGGCGGACATGTTACCCAGCTTGAGCTCAAACTCCACTTCCTTGTCGGCCACGGCCAAAGGCAACGAGCCCTTGGGGAAACCAAACAGGACCCTCATTTCCGGAGTGCCTTGACCCATCGCCATCACGACATCGGCATTCTGCGGATCCTTCCCTTTAACCACCAGGGTTGCTCCGCGCTTCAAACCGGCCGTCGGATCTGCCGGCGCTGCCGGTGGCCCCGCCTCATCGACGTTGGCCGTTCCCGGAGGCGGACCCGCGTTGGCCTGATCCCCAACGCCGCCGCGGCCACGCCGCCCGCCAAAACCACTGCCACCGCGACCGCCACCGCGCCCCCCCATCATCGCCGCATTCAGTGCCTGCTGTGGAATCCCTTTGACCGCGATCACGTAGTGGCTCTCGAGCTTAGCCCCAAGCGTGAGCGGATGCGCATCCTGAACGGGCTTCGCGCTTTCCCACACAACTACCAGGGAGGGCGCCCCGCCGCCGCCGAAGTTGCCACTGGGGGCGACGCCACCGCCGCCGCCGCTCCGGCCACCACCACCACCTCCGCCGCCTCCGCCACTCCGGCCGCCACCGCCGCCGCCGCCACCTTCTCCACCACCGCCGCCTTCGGCGCCTCCGCCTCCGCCACCACCACGGCCACCACCACCACCGGACGTTTCGGCGTCAACCTTCTTAGCCCACGGCGACTTGGTCTGTAACTCTTCCTTCTCCTCATCCGTCCATTCAGCGGCCTTCTTCTTGTTCCAGAAGTCCGATGCCGCAAAAGCGTAGGACTCCGCCCAGCATGCGAGGCCGGTCATTGCCGCGAGCCGAAACACTTCGCGGCGCCCAGGCCCGGCGTCAGTTCGAAAATTAACCATTCCTCAATTACACTCCTATACAGGACCAAAGTACAAAGGGAAAGATTAACAGTTTGTCAACGACCATCCCCATCACGGCCCTGCTCGTCGCACTGGCCATCTCCACGGCGGCGTGCTCAGGTCCCGAGCCGCACTCCTCACGGTTCGGAAATCCAGGGATGCCACTGGATCGCCGCGTAAGCGACCTGCTCCGCCACCTGCGTCCTGCGGAGAAGCTGGCGCTCCTCCGTGGCGCAGCGAACGATCGCCTTGGCATTCCAGCCCGAACCGCCGTCCCTGGAGCGATGGGACTCTCCACGGCGTTTCCGGCCAACATCGGCATCGCTGCCACCTGGAATCCGCAGCTGTCCGAACAGGTCGGCGCCGTGATCGCGCAACAGGCCCTTGCTTTGGGACGGGATCAGGTCCTCTGTCCGCTCATCGCCATCAGCCATTCGCCGCTCAGTGGCCGGGTTTTCGAAAGCTATGGCGAAGACCCGTGGCTCGCCTCCCGAATCGTTTTGGGCTATGTCAACGGCTTGCAGGGCGAAGGCGAAATCGCCACCGCCATCTTCCAAAATGGGGCGGCCAATACCCGCGCCGAACGCGAATCCAGCCTGTGGCCTCTCGAAGCGGCCGTTACGGAGGCCGGCGTCTGGGCCGTGATGCCGCGTGACGGCGATTCCGGCAACAGCGTCACCTTCCTCAAGAATCTCGGATTCCGGGGCTTCGCCGTTCCTTCCCCCGCCGGCGAAGACGACATAGACGACCAGGTACGTGGCGTCCTTCGCGCCATGTTCGCCAGCGGCGTGTTTGACCGGGAGCCTAAGGTCACAAGCAAGGTCGAAACCCCTGCTCACCGGGCCGTCGCGCGCGACGCAGCCGCGCAGAGCATCGTCATCCTCAAGAACGACGGCGACTTGCTCCCGCTCGATAGGAATAAGCTCCACCGTATCGCGGTCTTCGGCCCGAATGCCGACGTGAACCGGATGGCCAGCGGCAGCTACACTGTGGCAGCGCGATACTCTGAGCCGCCGCTCGATGCGCTTCGGGCAATCTTCGGCGCGCAAGTCGTGACAGCAGCCACCTCACCAGCGGACGCCGCGCACGCCGATGCCTCCATCGTCTTCGTCGGCACCGGAGCGCACACCGAAGCGGAAACGGTCGACCGCGCCTCTCTCAATCTCCCCACCGGGCAGGACGAACTCATCGAGGCGGTCTCGCGAGCCAACCCTCGCACCATCGTCGTCGTGATCGCAGGCTATCCGATCGCGATGGACAAATGGATTTCCCGCGTTCCCGCGATCCTCGATGCATGGTTCCCCGGCGAAGAAGGTGGCCACGCCATCACGGATATTCTGACCGGCGCCGTGAATCCATCGGGCCGTCTGCCCATCGCGTTCCCCGGATTTCCCTTCGGCTTCGGGCTCTCTTACACGCAGTTCGAATACACGGATCTCACGGCGCCGCCCGCCCCGGTATCGCCCGGCCAATTTGCGGAAATCAGTCTATCCGTGCGCAACAAAGGCCGGCGGCCAGGCAAGGAAACGGTGCAACTCTACCTGCACGCCATCCACTCGGACGCCGCGGTGCAACGCCCCGATCGGCAACTCCGCGCATTTCAGCAGGTGGAGCTCAATCCGGGCGAATCGAAACGCGTCCGGTTCATGCTGCCGGACAACGCCACCGAGTACTTCGACGAGAAGCGGCAGGCCTGGGTCCAGGATCACGCCGTGTTCGAAGTTCGCGTCGGATCTTCGTCCGCCGATATCCGCGCCACCGGCACATTGGAAGTCACCGAATGATCGCCCAGGCGATTGAGTTCGAGGATAAGATCGCCACTTGGGTCTACCGCAAAAGCGGAATCGAACTTCGCGCCCCAGACGAATTCGTCGTAACGATACGAATAGCGGCTGTGAACCGTCTGGCTGAACGTCTCATCGAAGCCTTTGATCAGGATGATGAGCTCCGCCTGTATGCGCGCCAGGTCTTCGGCCGTCTTGCCGTAGAACGGACTCGCTTCGTCGATCGGGTGAACCACGGTCCATGTCAGCGCAAAGAACAGAATGCCGCTGCGTTCCAGATTCAGCAGTTCGAACTTCCGCTCGGGCTTCTGGGGAGTGCCCGCGACAGTCATCAGCATCACCTGCGCCTCCATCTCCATCAGATTGTTGGAGCGCTGATTCGCAACGCGGAACATCACCCCGCTTCCGTTTTGATACGGTGCGATGAGGGCGTTCGCGCTGTAGCCGATGGAGGCGGAAGGCTTGGAGGCGCGCGCGACAAGAAGCCCCGTAATCACGGCGAAACTCAGCAGCCCCGTGAGCGCCTCCAGCGTAGAGCCGACATTCGCGGCCAGTCCGTTCGGGGCCAGATTCCCGTAGCCGACGGTTGTCAGCGTGTGCGCGCTGAAGAAGAAGTCGTTGAGAAAGCGCCCCGATTCGGTAGCGGTTGCCGATCCCGACACCTGACCGGGAGCCATCGCGAAGTACGCGAGCGCGAACAGGGTGTTCACTGCCAGATAGAAGCCGAGCACGAGGGCGGTGAAGCCCGTCCAACTCATTCGTACGATGTACAGCCAGGGATGGAAGGCGCTCCAGTCCGCGCCGGTACGGCGGACGTTGAACGAACCGTCTTTGTTAACGGCGCGCCGGAGCGGCGCGCCAAACTCGCGTGTCAGCCCAGGATCGAAAGCCGGCTTTTGCATCGTTAGCGCCAGTTTAGCGTGGACCAGTCATCTACGGCGTATAGATGAACCACGGATACCGATCCACCGGCAGCGCCGCCCGCTTTCGTGCGAGACACCAGGTCTGCTCGCCGCGATTCTCCGTATCGTAGCCGTTCAGCGCGAGGAATCTCAGCAGTTGCCGGTGCTCGGAAAACTCCTCGATGAAAGTCGTGAAGTGCAGCTCAATTTCAAACCCGGCCGCCCTCACAGCTTCTCCCAACTCATGAAACGTGTACTCGCGAACGTGGCCGATATCGGTTCTGTTATCCGGTCCCGGCCTCTCATACAGGAAGAAGATCTGCGGGTTGTCGCGTCCATCCAGCGTCTTCGCTGCGCTCGTGACGCTGCCCACATTCGGCGTGGAGATCAATAAATACCCGCCGTCCGCCAGCACGCGCCGCGCTTCAAGCAGCATCCACATCGGATCGTAAGTCATGTGCTCCACGATCTCGCCCGCGACCACCAGATCGAAGTAATCGTCAGGATAAGGAAACTCCTCGCGCTCCACGTCGAAATGATCGACGTAGCACGTAAACTGACCATCCGGAAAATCGAAGGTCTTGCGGTCGATCTTCCCGGTGGGTCCGTAATACGCGCCGCGAACTTCCGTGTAGCCACACACGCGTTGCAGCAGCGGCGTGATCTGCATGTAGCAGCCGAGTTCCAGCACGCGCCCGGTCTTCTGCGGCGGTGGCGCCAGCGCCAGCGTCTTCGAAAGCCGCGGGACGTGTTTCGCGAGATACCGATCCCCGTCGGCGTCCGGCATCTTCATGCCCCGCAACGCTGCTTCGGCCTGCCTCAGTCGCTCCGGATCGAACCGACTGGCATCTGCCTCGGCCGGCCACTCCGGCAGACTTCGATTCAGCCAACGCAGCAACACGCGGATCGCACGCAAATAAAGCGGATACGGCGCGACCGGTGCCGGTGTTGTTTCGACCGCCTCCGGTGCCCCGCGCCTGTTGCGGCGGAATATCAGGTAACCGCAAACTCCAAATCCCGTTATACACAAAAGGTCCGCAATCTTTCCCTGCACCCCGCCGTCGTACACCAGATCGATCGCGCAACGGCCTTCACAATTGGGCTCCAAAACCATAAGCCCCAACGCGTCGTGGTGTATCGCCAAAGCCGCACCATTCAGGGACGCGCGCCAACCCGGATCCCAGCTAACCTGCACCGATACAACTTCAGGCTTCGTCAACTCAACCTGAATCGACGCGTGGTTCGGTCCGTTCCAGTTCATCTGCGCGTGTCCATCGTTACGATCAAGCCCCGCCGCGAACAGCCTGAGAGCGGGCCAGTCGAACAGAGAGCCGATGACCAGCTCTTCCTTGCGCACAACGTGCGCGAGCGATCCCGTGCCTGGAATTTCATAAATAGCGTCACTGCCGTCGCGCCACACCTCCGGGACTACGCCCGCGAACTTTTCCGGGTCGTTGTAATCCCTGTACGCGTCACGGCTCCCCTTGCCGCCCACCGCGACTGCGCGCACCCCATAGGCTTTCAGGAGCGCCACCGTATCCGGCCCGTTACCCTGCAAATAAGGAATCGCATAGGTGACGCCCGCAATCGCCGGGTTCGACCGGCCCTGATCGAAGCCGCCGCCAAGTTGCGGATTGTCCGCGAACGCATTGAACCAGAACCGCGTGCTGCCGGCGACGAATACTCGTTGCCCCGGATAATGGCTCCCCAGCCAGAGGGCTTGCTCCCGTTCCACCGTCTTCGTTATGTCGAACGACGGCAGATAACCGCGAACCTGCGCCCGCCATCGTGGAACCTGAACGACAGCCAGACACAACAGGAGAGCAATCACGACGGCGCGTGGCAAATTCGACGCCAGCTTTCCCGAACCCAAAACGATGCCGGCGACAATCGCCAAAGCAAGGCCCATTTCCAGGTGATATCGATCCGGCTGCGGGAGTGGGTAAACATGAAACCATTCCGACCCCAGGGGCGGCACTGCCATGAGAAACAGAAATACCAGCGCGAAGCGGCCCGCTTCCGGCATCGAAGTTCTCTTGAGCCCGAATCCAATTCCGAACGCCCCTGCCACCCACGCCACAAGATAAAAGTACTGTGCGTGGCCCATCGGATACGCACCCACCAGTTGCGAGTTTCGCTGTACCGTTGCAATGTCCGATGGGGGGATCCAGGGGATCGCGATCGCGTATGCCAGCACCCCGATCAGCGCAATTCGCCCCAATCGCCCGTCCTTCCGTGCGATCAACAGCGCGAGCACGCCGCAAACCAGCGCCAGTGCCCCCAGCCAGTTCGTGAGCGCCACTGCGGCTGCTGCCACCACGGCCACCACCGTCCGCCAGCCAAGCCTGGACTCCAGTGCGGCGTGTACGGCTGCCAACGCAACCACCAATAACGTAATGGATGCGATGTGCGGGCTATCGCCATACACCAACAGGGTCTGTATCTTCCGGCCTCCCCAGGCGGAACCCAGGTCCTCCCTCACGGAGCGCAACAGAAACGCCGAGGGAGACACAAGGCTGTAAAGCCATCCGGCTATAAAACCTTGCCACCGCGATTTAGTCAATCGCCAGACCAGCCAGAACAGCGCGACCGGACACAAGCAGTAAAAGGTAGCCGTTACGGCGTGATGTGCATGCGCTACCGACGCGCCTGTCGCCATCGACGCGAAAGCTACCAGGAAATGCAGCAGGGGCGGGTAAAAATTCTCAATCGGAATCCCGCCGTACCACAGAGGGAACCATCCCGGATGGCTCCAGTTCGTCTGCAACCACCGGCTGATCCCGACATACGCGCCCTCAATCGATCCCATAAAAGGGGTGTATTCCGTGTGGAATACACGCGCCAGAATACACGCATTCAGAGCGAAAAGCGCTGCCATGCACAGGCCCGTCGTCAGGTATCTTCTGTTGTTCATTGGGCGGCCCCGGTGTTCCGCTGAATAATGCTCCGAAACACAGGACGGACCTGGACATGGGCGCAGAAGGAGGATTTCGGCCCGGTTCTATTCATTGAAAGTGGTCATCGGGAACATGCAGCATGCATCTTCGGCCAGTGTACCGTGTCCGGCAGGGACGCAGCGCACACCAAAGGCGATTCCCTATGACGTTTGACATAATGCCATTCGAGTCATAGAATGAGACTTGATTCGCTCGTTCCGTTGCCAGGACACCGCAGCGCTTTTTGATGACCATATGGTCCGGCGATTCCAATCTGTCGAACGGCCCGCTCGGCGGAAGCTTTTGTACCTGCATCAGGCAAAGAGACTGGAGGATCTTCGCGAACCGCGAGGCAATAAACTCGAGCTGCTGAAGGGCGATCGTGCGGGAACGTTCAGCATTCGCATCAACGACCAATGGCGTATCTGCTTTGCCTGGCGCAATGGCGACGCGCATGACGTGGAGATTGTGGATTATCACTAATATGAAACCGTCAAAATTACTCGACCCGATCCACCCCGGAGAAATTCTCCTCGAAGACTTCATGAAGCCGCTCAAAATCAGCATCAACCAGCTCGCACGCGATCTTGATGTTCCACCCAATCGCATCGGCGCAATCGTAAACGGCCTTCGTTCCATCACCGCCGACACGGCGTTGCGGCTGGGAACGTATTTTCGCGTTTCACCGGAGATCTGGCTCGGCCTCCAGGTTGACTACGATCTTCGCCTGACGCGGAAGCGCGACGGAGACCGCATCATCCGCAGTATTCGTACGCGCCCGGCCGCCTGATCAGCTTGTCCCCAACCCGGGGCCGTCGAGCCCTGTCGTATCCAGATATCCGTCCCTCACATTGAAGATCCCCGGATAGCGCTTTTCCCAGCCGCGGCTTGCCGAAGGAACGTATTCCCGCGCATTCGCCTCCAGCGCTGAGACTCCCGGAATGTGCGCAGCGATCGCCACCGAATGCACCAGTGCCGCGCCGGGGCACGTCAGGTCCTGCACGCAGCGGAACATCTTGTACTTCTGCGCCGCTGCTGCCAACAGCAGCGTCTGCGATTGCCCCTTGCACGCCTTCAGCGCCACTCCCGTATAGCCCATCTCGCGCGCGAGCAGCAGCGCATCAAGGCCCGTCAGGGATTCGTCGATCACCACCGGCCGCAGCTTCGCGGCCTCGAACATCGTGTTCGCACGATCCTTCGCCAGATCGCGGGCAGTCGGCTGCTCAACATACTGCACGCGCCGGAATGCGTCGGCTGTCTTCTCGCTGAGTTTGCGATCGAAATCCAGCAGATACTGAACGTTGCGGCATCGCTCGTTGAAGTCGAGCGAATAGATCCAGTCGCGGAATCCGCGCTTCGTCTGCGCGGCCGTCGTGACCCGATGAATCGACGCGACCCGTTCCACGTCCGAGGCGAGGTCGTCGCCGTTGAGCTTAATCTTGATCGCGGTCACGCCGCTGTAAGGAATCCAGTCCTCCAGCGTTTCCGGCAGACCGTCGTTGATCGGCTTCGTGATTTCAGCTTTGGTCAGTGGATCGGAAGCGCCCGCCGAGTGATACATACGGATCTTTTTCGCCGCGACCGGCGCGATGTACGGATCGAGATACTCGCCGCGAAACTCGTCGTTCAGATAGTGGGCAAGGTCGTAGCGCACGAACTCTTTACCGACCACTGTAAAGCTATTCCGCCCGTGCAGCTTGCCGAAGGCATCGTGCAGCGCCGCATCGATGGGGCTCGCCGTCACCAGCATGCAAAGCTTCGGAATCGGCAAAGGCAGCTTCAGCTCGCGCGATACATCCGCCGCCGCTTCCAGATACTCAGGCTCCAGTTGATGATTGACATCCAGCGGATGCGCGTATTCGCGGAAGCTTCGCGTGATCCCGGCCAGCCGCTCCGCGAGCGTCTTCATTGCCTGCAATGTCGTGTCGTACGGCAAGCCGGGAGCGGGGAACGACCATATGTTCCCCATCGACATGGAAGCAAAGCCTTCCGCTGTCTTCCCGTTTTTCAGACCCAGACGGCACCGCACATTCAGGATCGTGACCCGGTCAACCTCTTTGCCTCCGAACTTATAAGGCGCGCGGTAAGTGAAGTCTTCGAAACTGGTGGAAAGCTCCTCGATGCGCGCATCGGTCGTGGGCGCGGCCAGAAAAAGCGCAGGCATCGCGATAAACACCCTCCTTCCAATGCTCATAGACTCGCCTGCGCGAGATAGCCGCGCAGCGTCGCCAGATCGCGCTTCATAGCGACAATCGTCTCCGCCGGTGTACCCAGCTGATATTCGAAATGAATCTGTAGCGGGCCATCGAAACCCGACGCCCCAACCATTTTGAAGAACTCGGGGAACCGCACCATGCCTTCGCCCAGCGGCTTCCACTGCGGCTGCCAGCTGCCCTTCGCATCCTTACCCCAGACGAAGTCTTTGACCGCGATGCCGCGCAGGTGATCGGTTGTGACGCGGAAGTTATTGATCCAGCCGCCCAGGCCGCCTTCCACGGTTGCGTGGCCGATGTCGAAATTCACCGCAGCAGCGTTCGGATCCACACCCTTGAGCAGTACGTAAAGGTCCCAGAACGACGCGCCCACCAGATCGACTCCGGAATGCGTGTGATACATCGCGCACGCCTGATACCGCGAGTTCAGTGCGGCCAGTTTCTCCACGCGCGGCTTCATCGCTTCGAGTTGCTCAATGATGGGAGCGTTGCCCGAGTACTTGTACCCACCCCAACGGTACTTGCGAATTCCCAGATCCGACATGGTTCGCAGAATGTCTTCTGTAAATGGCGTCGTGACGTCCACAATGTCGGTCGTAATCATCGGGACGTCGAGCCCATGTTTGCGGATGGTGGCAACCAACCCCGGCAATTCCTGCCGCACGCGCTCCGGTTCGATGTGGCCGCCTTTGCGCACCGTAATGTCTATCGAGTCGAAGCCGATCTCGGCGGCGGTTCGCGCCAGTTCGTCTCCCTTCACGAATTGCAGGTGCTTCGAGAAGATCGCGATTTTCAGTTTGCCCGGGGCTGCCGATAGGGGCAGGGAACTGCCCAGCAGCAAGCCCGTCCCGGCCAGCAGTGCGCGCCGGGAAAGTCCGTCGGATTCGTGGAGCGCCATGCCCAACAGGTTATCGCAGAAGCCCGCTTAATTCCCGCCTGGTTTTTCCGCGTGTTCAATCGTGATCGTTTCGAGCGGTCCCTTGCGCGATTCCAGTCTGAGCCCAAGTTGCTCTTCGAGCGCCGTGAAGAACGAAGGATCGGCGCTGTCGGCTCGGGGCAGGGAATCGCCGGAGCGATTGCCAGGCGTGCTGTCGTCGGGCGTCCAACGAAGCCGGACGTCGAACGGTCCGCCGAAACCCGTTTCGTCGATAACAGGCCGCCCCACCAGGTCCGAGATAAGGTTGACGAACAGCGGCATCGACGTTTGCCCGTCGAGGCCGTTCGTGAATATCCTGACGCGTCCGCAAGGAATGGCAGTGGCGGGCGATGCTGACAGCTTTTCAACCTCGACGCACGCTCCGGAATGGAGCTTCAACCCACCCTTCGCCGGGGTTAACGCGTAAACCGGAAGATCCCTGGTTTCGCTCCGCACCTCCAGGTGGAACCGTTCTTCGAGCAATCCCCGGAGCATCAGCATCATTTGGTCGTTGTCGACTTCCGTCTCGGGCTTCGCGGTGATATCGAATCTGTCCGACGCCACCCACGCAGGTCCGTCGAGAATCTGATAATCCCGCACCTGCCAGGCGAGTCTCATCAACAGGTTCAGAGTGATGTTTCTCGCGGTGAATCTCGTACTGTCCGTGCCCGACAGGCTGCCGGTCGGCAGGCCGGAATTATTCGCTCTGATGGAAGCGACTTCGAACTGAGTCTGGGCCGAAAGGTGCGGCAGGGCCGCGATCAAACCGATGGCGAGCGAGACCGCGATGTGGATTTTGCCGCGTGACATACGAGTCGTCACAAGCCGAAGCAGAGAATATTCGGACCCGCGGCCACCACAATGTATTGGCTGCCGCCGAAGCCGAACGTCATGGGCGAAGCCTTCATCCGGACGTTCGTCGGAAACTGCCAGAGGGTTTTCCCGTTGCGCTGATCCACCGCCGCGAAGCCCCCGTTTGGCTGGCCATAAAACACCAGACCTCCTGCCGTCGCGAGCACGCCGCTCCACGTCTTGGCGCGCGCCGCTCCGGGTTGCGGGATCTCCCAAGTCACCTCGCCCGTTTCAATATTCACCGCCCGCAGATAACGCTGCCCCGTCTGATCGGGATAGCTGGTTGGCTTGCCGGTGCATTCTTCGAGCGCCATAAAGTAATACAGATGCGTCTCCGGAGAGTACGCGGTCGAGTCCCAGTTCGCGGCGTCGCTCGGGCAGCCCTTCGGATTCGTCACCACCGGCCGTCCATCGGTGCCAATCGATGAAGCCCAGTCATCGCGCCGCAGAAACGATTTCGCCAGCAGCACTTCTCCGGTGGTCCGGTCGAGCACGTAGAAGAAACCGTTGCGATCCGCATGCAGCAGCAGCTTCGCGGGGTGCCCTTTATACGTCGTATCCACTAATACGTTGGGCTCGGTGGCGTCGCGATCCTTCACGTCATGGGGCGTGAACTGGTAGTACCACTTCATCTCACCCGTTTTGGGGTTGAGCGCGAGAACGCAGTCGGTATAGAGGTTGTCACCGCCGCGGTCGCGGTCATCGCCATCGGGATATGGATTGCCCGTCGCCCAGTAGAGCGTATCCGTCGCCGCGTCATAAGACCCGGTCAGCCACGTGGAACCGCCGCCCGCGACTGGCTCCTTGCCCTGCCACGTCTCGATACCCTTCTCGCCGGCGCTCGGTATTGTCCAGTGACGCCAGAGCATCGCGCCGGTTTCCGGCCGGTACGCTGCAAGAAATCCGCGAATGCCATGATCGCCGCCGGTGACGCCCGCAATGACGCTGTCATCCACAACCAGCGGCACCATCGTGGCCCCGTAAGGTTGGGTCACATCGGGCGCGATGGCCGTCTCCCAGTCCAGCGTCCCGGTTGCGCGGTCGAGCGCCAGTAGATGCGCGTTGTCCGTGACGAAGAAAACCTTATCGCGCAGGATGGCGACACCGCGATTTGTTCCGAGTTTCGGATCGCCCACGAGGCCGGCGGTGGCAGGGCGCGAGTAATGCCAAATCGCATCGCCGGTCAGCGCGTTCAGAGCGAACACCTGATTTGGGCCAGTCACGTAAAGCACTCCGCCCGCTTCCAGTGGTGTGACTTCCAGACCAAAATATTCGATCGGGAAAACCCACTTCAGTTTCAGCGCCGCTACGTTGTCGGTATTGATCTGCTTGATCGGACTGTACCGGTTACCCGAGTCATTGCCGTTGTAACTCAGCCAGTCGCCCGGTTGTGGAGAGCCCCACGTAACTCTCGCGCCGGTTGCGGGAGGCGGATGAAGAATTGTATCCGCATTGAGACTGCGCAGATATCCCGCCAATGAGGTGCGCTCAGCAGCGGGCAAGTCTGCGAATGAAGGCATGCCGGCGCCGGGGTTTCCATGTTCCAGGAACGAGCTCAACTGATCCGCGGATTGTTCCGCCACGCGCGGATTCATCGCAAGACCGGGACCCTGCGCACCGCCGCGCGCGTCATCGCCGTGACAGGCGGCGCAGTTTTTCACGAACAATTGACGCGCGGACGGTTGCTGCGCGAGCAATTGCGGAGCAAGCAGGAAAAAGAGGAGTGCGAAGGCGATCATAGTGCGATCTTTTGGAACCGGCGGGCGCCCCTGGGCAACGGTCGCATGGGTTTGCACTGGCTGCGTTGAAAAGAGAATATCACAAGCGCCGGAGAAGCTCAGCGAATAGAGGGATAATTAACTCGTAGTGCAGACCATCCGCACGCTTTTCCTGCTGCTGCTACTAAGTTCCCCGCTGCTTCGCGCGGCGGGATCACTCGTTTTAACCGTCAAAGACCCGCAGGGAGCCCTGGTCGGGGGAGCTACCGCCAACGTCACCGGGCAGAGCGGAAACGTGCCGCTCGCGAAATTCACAGACAGCCAGGGACGCGCCGTTTTCGATTCGCTGCCTTCAGAATCGTACCGGGTTGTCGTGACCCGGGAAGGTTTCGATGCCTGGGAACACAACGTCACGGTGAGCGATCGCGCGGTAAACCTGGCGGTGACGCTGAAGCTTGCGACGGTCGCCTCTGCGATTCGGGTTTCAGCCACTCGTAGTCGCTCGCCTCTGGCCAACTCCGATCCGAACTACAAAGCCATCCGGCAGGGTAAACTCAGCACGGTTTACCGCGTCAATAACCTGGTGCTGAAGCGCGATACCGCGACCTTCACCTTCCGTTCAGGATCGTTCAGTTTTCTGCCCCCGGTGCTGGGGCACGTCACCCTCGGCGTGTTTGTGGGCGACGGAAATTTCAGCCTGCAGCCTGCCTACGAACTTGCAACGGCGCACCTCCATCGCATAATGGGCGCCGATTCGGTCAACGAAGACTTCGCCGCTGTGGCTATCTGGTTCAGCGATTCCACCTTCGATGAAGTCAAACAGCATTCCGAACCTGCGGATGAATCGTCTTACCGCGAGGAGGAAGCGCTGCGGCAGGTTCGGGAGATCATCGAGACCCGGCGTGAACCGGGTGGGCTCCCGCCACTCACCATGCTGGAACGGACGCTCAACTACGAGGACGTCCCGAACTACGACGCCGAGATTCTGGAAGAACTGTACAACGGTGAGCACGACAGCGAGCCCTCCGGATCGTTTCGCGCTATCATCCACGGGAAGAAGCATCCCGATCTGCGTTACCTGCTGAACCCCCATGGCGCAATGCCGACGCTGCCCGCGCCGGAAGAGGTCGCTCTGCTCAACTTCGACCGGAACAGCGATAGCGACGGAATCTGGTATCTCTCCCATCTCGTCGCGGAACTGCAGTCCGGCCGGGAGACTTCCGATGAGGATAAAAGGCTCATTGCGCCCGACCACTACAGGATCGAGTCGCTGATCCGGCGGGAGAACCTGATAGGAAACTTTCCGGATCTGGCGGCAACCTGCGCGCTGAAATTCCACGCGCTCCGAAACGGGGTTCGGATGGTTAAGTTCGATCTGGTGCCGGATCTGCAGGTGTCCCGCGTGCTATGGAACGGGAAGGAAATCCCGTTTGTCCAGGAAGCGCGGAATCAGGATGGATCGTTCTATCTGCAGACGCCCGCAGCGCTGGTGAAGGATCGGTCCTACGAAGTCACGTTCGAATACGGCGGAGGGGAAATTCTGCAAAGCAAATTCGACAGCCGTGTATCGCGGGTTCCGCTGCGGCGCAACTGGTATCCGCTGCCGGCCGGTCCGGCGAACCGTGCCACCTACGATCTGATCTTTCGCATGCCCCGCGGAGGAAACGTGGCGACGCTGGGGAAGCTCGTGAGCCAGACCCGGGAAGGTCAGTACGACGTTCAGGAGTGGATTTGCGACGCCCCCATTCCGCTGGCGGCCTTCCGCTATTTGGACTTTGAGTCGGCGGCCCATAAAACCGACATGGAGGAGACGACGAATACCGCACTTTCGCTTTGGGTGACGGAGCCCGTCGCTGGGCGCCAGGGACGCATGTTTCTGCCACCTTCGATGAAAAACCTTTTGATCGACGTTGGTAATTCTTTGCGCGTCTTCCAGTGGTGGTTCGGCAAGCCGGCCTACGATTCCCTGACCGTGTTGGTGACACCCGCCCACGATTCGCTGCCCGGACTGGTGGTTGTTCCGCCGTCTGGCGTGGCTGGATTCGGTTCCAGAGTCGTTCAGGCGCAGGTGAACGCGGGTATCCCTGTCGGCCGCGGTGGCTTCCGCAGCGTCAATGCCCCGGTTCCCCAAACTGAACGTGTGCCACTGGATGAAGAGTTCCCAACGATGATCGCGCAGCAGTGGTGGGGAAATACCGTGAGTCCGGTGAGCTTCCACGATCAATGGCTGGTGGACGGCCTCGCGAATTTCTCGGCGAGCCTGTTCGATTCGGAGGTGAACGATGAGTATAAAGACCACTGGACGACGGCGCGGGAAGCGATTCTTGGCGCCGGACAATGGGGCCAGACGAATCTTATCGGTCCGGTATGGATGGGACTGCTGAACGTTGAGGCGAAATGGACGGTCGCGAGCTCGCGTCTGAACGTTTCGAAGGGTGGATACATTCTGCAGATGCTGCGGTCGATCATGTGGGATCCTCATACCGGCGATGAGGATTTTCGGGCGACAATCCAGGATTTCCTCTCGCAGTATAAGAACCGCGCGGTTTCGACGGAAGATTTTCGGGCCGTGGTGGAGAAGCGCATGAAGCCGAACATGGACCTCGATCACAACCATCGGATGCACTGGTTTTTTGACGAGTGGGTATTTACAACCGACGTACCCAGTTACCGTCTCGAGTATTCGCTAAAGCCCGATGGAAACGGAAAGACGGTGCTGTCGGGGAGACTGACGCAGAGCGGCGTACTGCCGGAATTCAGGATGCTGGTGCCTGTTTTTGCCGACGTTGGCGGAAATAAGGAGCGCATCTTTGTGGCGTCGATGGCCGGAAGCGAGACGGGGGATTTCTCGGTAACTTTGGGCGAGCGGCCAAAACGGATCCTCCTGAATATCAATCACGATATTCTGACGGAGAAGGATGAAGTGACGCTGGTGAAGTAAGGCCTTATTACCTGCCGCCGTCGAACACCTTACGAACCGGCAACTCCCGAACCCGTTTTTCGATCCGGAAGACCAAAGAGGGTACACCAGCTCCGGCGCTGGTTTCAGCCTCTAATTCAGGTTCCGAGACCAGAACATAACCTTCCGGCATCGTCGTCAGGTCCACCGATACATGGTATTTCCCGGGAAGCAGATTGTAAAACGCGAACTCCCCGCTTCCGTCGCACGTCGTATAGCTCGACTCAGTTCCTCCGTCCGTGCTCGCCAGGTTAATGACAATGTTCTCCAAACGAACCACGCCCTGATCGTCCGTCGCGAGCCCGCGCACCACACCCTGAATTGCCGATCCCGCCTTCACCACCCGAAGATCCACGCGTGCAACGCCACGCGGCTTCACGGGCGTAGCGGCAGGCGACCCCGGTCCTGGCGAATAGTCTGCCCCCAGTTCGGCTGTGTTGAGCGCAACTCCGTGCGAACCTTCCGGTACGTCATCGAAGCGATAGCGACCGTTCGCATCCGTAGTTGTCGTACGCGACTTGTCCAACTGGACTCCGATATCCGGCACTCCGTGAGATCCGCCGGCGTTCTCGTAGACGAAGCCTTCGATTGCGCCGTAAACTACCTGGTTGCTGGTGAACTCCGCCGCCTCAGGAGGTGGAACGCCCCAATGGGTGCGGTGGCTGAACCGAAGATAGAAACTCCACTGGTTGAAATCGTCCAGGATGTCCGCCACATCCGTCCCCTGCGTCTGCATCACGAGTATGCTGGCCGGGTTTAGCGACGCAAGCAAGGTAGTCCTGAAGGCTTCTGCCCGCAGCGTCCAGCCATGAGCGATCCAGCGATTGATCATCGGGACTTCCACTCCCAACACCGTCGTCTTCACACTGTTGGTGGAAAACAGAGTCTTGTTGATCAGGTCATTCCCCGCTTCAAACTGTCCGTAAACCGAAACGCCCTTGAGCCGCACCTGGCCGGTACCCCGGACGTAGACTGAGTTTTGCAGTTGCCCGTCGCCAGTCTGCTGTTGCATCCGAACCGCGACGCCCACAGTGAACTTTGAAAAGCTCACATTGTCCTGAAGTTCCGCGCTTTTCTGCCGTTGCACGTAACTCAGGCTCGTCAGATCCAGTTCGCGCGCAGTGAACAGCAAATTGTGATCTGAGAAAGTTTTGTTCAGAGACAATTGCGACTGGCTGTCGCGCTGCGATTGATTTTGTGAAGGGTCGGATGGCAACTCACCGCTCAGGCCGAGCTTTGAATACTGGCCCGACACTCCGACCTTCCCCGGCAGCGTCATGTTCGCGCCCGCGGTCAACTCGCGCGTCGCGAGAGTCACCAGATCCGGATTTCCCTCCAGGTTATTCCGCGATCGAAGAGCGGAGGCGAACAACTCCAGCGTGCCGAAAATGTTGTAGCGGATCTCGGCGTAAGGTCCCTGCCTGTCGCCGAAGTAGTTGCCCGGCACGGGCAGCGCGGAACGGCTCAGGCTGCCGTAATTTGCCGTCACCGTCAGTTTCTTCGCCTTCCACTTCGCGCCGGCTAGCCACGAAAATGGGACCGCTTCGGTGAAAGGCGTGCCTGCCGCAAATTCTTCGCGCGAAAAACCCGTGTCCGCGAAGATTGTGAGTCCTCGCCCGGCTGCGAAGGAGGTTTGCAGGGAGAGCGAATCGGTTCGGCTGACTGTCGAACCTTCCGGGAAGAAAAATGGATTCGCGGCGATCTGGCTCGCGCTGCTCGAAAGCCCCAGATAGCGCACGCCCACCTGCAATCTGGATCCGAAGCGTTGTACCACCGCCGCGCCCACCCCCGTTTGCGGCGCCTGTATGCGGAAAGTGATGCGGGGGCCTTCCTGGAGAGTTTCTTCGCCCGCGAAAAACGTGAAGTCCCGGGGCCCGTCCGACATTTGAACTTTCGCGCCACGAACGCCGATCTCCGGATACGCGTAGTTGGTGAAGGGAATCGGCATCAGCGCCGTTCGAAATGCGGCATCGCCACCCGTGAGGGTCCAGCGACGCCCCTTCCATCGCAGGCCGTGCAGCGTCACTGAGTTCTCGCCCGTGCGGCCCCGCGTGGAATCGGAGTAGCCTTCCAGGTTGCCGGTCAGATATCCCACAGCTGGCAGGTATTCGCGAAACGATACGCTCATACCGGAAAGCGCGGTGAGCGGCTGGGATTCGCCGCCGAGATAGTAGCCCTGCAGCGCGATATCCGCCACGCCACCCGCCGCCGTGGGCTGCTGGTCTCCGTTTTGAGCCCCGTTTTGAGCCCCGTTTTGAGCAAAGAGTGACGGCGTCAGAGCCAGAAGGAGCAGCAGCCGTGCCCGGCGCGGCACGGCGCTATTCCTGGGCTGCAGGCAGCCTGAATCGCAGAACCGCTTCCTGAATCTCGCCATTGCCCAGATTCACACGCGTGCGAAGCGTGTAATTTCCGTCTGTCAGCTTTTCGTTCAGAACAATGGGCAACCGTTGCGTTCGGCTCGGCAGGATGACGACCGGAGGAAACTCGGAAGCCTGCACAACCTCGCCGCTTTCGTTGGTGATATCCACCTTCCCGGCTCCGCGAAGATTCGTGAGGCCCGAGTTTTCGACGCTGATCACCGCCCGGTAGCCGGCGGTCTGTGGCGCGTTGAACTTCTCAATGGAAATCTGTTTGACTTCGCCGGTAGGCTGAGAATTTCCCACGGTTATGTAGAACGTGCTGGTCAGGCGCAGCAGAGACACAACGCCCATCGTCGCCTCCTGTGGCTTCCTCGGATCGGGCAGAGACGTGAAGCCAAGCGCGCAGTGGTAGGTACGCACGGGCGCGTTCGCCGGTACGCGGAAGGTATACCGGATCGTCATCTGGCTGTTACCCGGAATCTCCGATTCCATCGGATTGACCGTCACCCAGTCCCTGCAGGAGAACGCCTTTTCCTGGGGAATTTCTTTTTCAAACTGGGGCACCGCTTCTTTGTCGATCGAAAGATCCAGAATCTCCGTGCGAAAACGGCCGGACTCTTTGGATTCGTTGGCGATTGCCAGCGAGCCGTTGCGCTGCGTGCCAGCCACAAGAGTCATCTCTGTGCGCATCGGCGATAGCGCGAAGCCGAACTGCGCGCGCACGGCCTGCGGAAAGGCCGCCACGCCAAACAGCAGTGGGAGCAGCGTTACTTTGCGGTAATCGTATAAGCAAGAGAGAGTGAACATAGCGAAGATGCAATATATTTCCAGCTGTCCGCAAGGGTAAAACCCAGGTTGACGGTATATGTGGTTGTGCCCGCTCCCTCAGTACCGCCAGCCACCTGCGTTGCCGATGTGGAGAGAGCGGTTGCTCCGGAACATGCGCCCGCGGTCCCACCGGTAACCGAACTGCACGTGACCGTCACCGCGCTCGCGGGCACGGTGGTGCAGGAACTGAAGTCGGTACCGGACGAGTTGACCGTCAGGGTCCACGCGCCCCCTTTGGGAGTGCCTGTTTTCCACGTGACCACAGCGGCCGCCGATCCGCTCACCACGGGCGTACCGGTCGGGTTGGTTGCCGTAAAGGTGATTGTCGCCGGAGTGACGGTATCACCTGAAATCGTTGTTGTCGCCAGCGGATTCGGCCTGACGACCGCGGGAGCGACCTGCGCCGGCGCCGCTTTGGGCGCCGACACAAGCCCGCCTAACAATCCCGATAGCAGCAGTGTCACCAGCATGCGTCGCGTCGCCCTTTAAGTAGCGCTGATCGTGAACGTCGCCGTCGCTGTATAGGTGCCGGTTTTGTATATCGGATCGTTGGGCAGTGTCCACACCACGGTGCCGGCGTCTGAACTGCCTGTGCCTGCCGCGCTGTGCGCGTCAGTTGCAAATGTCGCCACGCTTGTTGCGCCCCCGGTGCTGGCCGTTACAGGCCCCACACAGGGCGTAGCGGAAGCAGCCGTTGTGCAGGCGTACGTCATGGCGTCGCCCGTGGGCGGAGTCGCCACCGACGGACCGCCAGCCGCGAAGTCGCTGGTAATTTTCACTGTGATCGTACCGGCTCCGCCCACCTTCGTGGTGCGGACCTTATACGAGAAATTGGTGGTGCCGGTGAAGGGAGCTCCGAAGATTCCAGCTCCGGACGCTTCCGTGAGGCTTGTTGTGCTGGTCGTGATGCTGATCGCCGATTCGGCCGCCACGGCAACGGAAACCTGGGTCGTTCCGGTTGCCGCGAACTGTCCGAACGCCATGCTGGCGCCGCCAATGAGTACCGCCGCTGAGAGCAATGAGTGTTTGATGAGTTGTGTTTTCATAATTAATCCTCCATTTGGTTTTATGTTGTCTGTGAATCGCGTTACGTCGCACTGATCGTAAATTGAATGTTGGCGGTGAAGGAACCTGTCTTGACGACGGGCCGGTCCGCCAGACTAAAGGTCACAATCACCGTGTTCGGGTTAGTTGCGCTGCACGGCGACCCTCCGCCGGTGCAGGCGGAAGTCGGCAGCGTAACGACGGATGTCGCCGTGGAAGTGCTGGCCGTCGAGGAGCCGCAGGCTGTTCCCAGCCCCGCCGTGCCGCATACATAAGTCAGATCGCCGGATACGACCGAGGGCCCTCCGGTCTGAAAGTCCTGCGTGACCTGCATCGTGATATTGCCGCCGCCTGCGGCAGTGGTTCGTGCCAGATACTGCACCGTCACGGTTCCGGTGAAGGCGTTGAACAGAGTTCCCGAATGCGTCAGACTCGACGACGCGGGGACCGAAAGCTCTCCCAGCGCGTCAATATGGGCATCAAGCGTATTCGAGAGATTGGCCGTGACGGCTTCCACTCCCACGGGGGCAGTCAGAAAACCGGCCAAAATAGCAAGTGCCAACGATCCTGATCTGGCGCCGAAACGTACCATATGCTACATGCTAGCCAAATGGACGTCTATAAAAACACTCTAAATGGTTATCAACGGAGCAATGAAATTGTAATAGTATTTCAACGGAATTCCGGCGCGAAACGCAAAACCGCGGCCGGTCTATTGTGTGGAAAGACTCAGATCGACCTCGCCGGTGTAGGCGCCAGGGACCCATCCAGAATCCGTTGCCAGGGCGAAGGTGACCGTGCATTTCGCGATCCCGGACTGCGTCCAGTTCCCGATAAGCTGCTGCGGTCCCCCGGCGCTGAAATCTCCGCTCGTGCACACTGCCGTGGTGGCTCCTCCGGTTGCGGTTGCCATCGATCCACTCCAGCGAATTGCCCCGGTCGGCGCGGCGCCTGCAGGGCCATTCAGCGTTGCAGTCCGGGCCGTCAGCCGGATCTGCCGATCGGGAAGGGATCTCACCCAGGCCGTAATCGTGACTGGCTGGTTGACTGCAATCTCGCCGGGGTTGTCTACCGCAAAGGAAAGCGGGACCACCGGGGTATCCAGATGAATCTCGGGATTGATCTGCACGACAAGCCCGGATCCGGCGCCACTCAATGTAAACACACTGATCGCAACTGCAAAGACCACGGCCAGGCGAAACGAAACTCTCTGCAATCTCTGCCTCCTCCAGCCTGTCGGCAAAAGCCAACGTAATCTTTAGTGAGTATAGTCGATATAACGATTGACAGTACAGCGGCAGGATATAGTACTCCCTGGCGGGACGAGCTTAGGCGATGATGATGAATGGAATGTTGACGAGCCTGTTGCGCAGATCCCACCGGGTGCCATGCTGATCGATCTGGAATTGCCCCTTCGCGGCCTGGCGGCCGGCTTTATCATCGCGGCGCCGGTAGGCCCTGTCAATGTGTTGTGCATTCAGCGCTCGCTGACGAAGGGGTGGAGGTCCGGTCTTCTCTCCGGCGTGGGCGCGGCGCTCGTCGACACGCTGTACGGCGGAATCGCCGGATTCAGCATCAGCCTGGTGATTCAATTCCTGCTCCGTGAACAATTCTGGATTCGTCTGATTGGCGGGATTCTCTTAATCGGTATCGGTGCGGCGCTTTATTTCAAGAAGCCGCATTCGCTCAAAGCCAGCCGGAAGGATTCGTCCTCTCATTCCGACCTGGTCTCCGCGTTCCTGCTGACTGCGACCAACCCAACCACGGTACTGTCGTTCCTTGCGGTTCTGGCCATGCTCGGTTTGGGACGGCAGCGGCCGCTGTGGCAAACGTCGCTTCTGGTCGGCGGAATATTCTGCGGGTCGATGACCTGGTGGATCGTTTTGACCTGTGGCGCCACTCTGCTCCGCGACAAGGTTACCGACAGCACCATGCGATCCCTGAACCGGGTGGGCGGGCTTGCGATCGGCCTCTTCGGCCTGGTAAACATTCTGCTCAGTCGCGGACACAGGCATTAGCGGAAGGCCGTGCCCTCACGCACTCCCTGGCGCGATCTCGCATTGAATCCTGAGTCCTGTCTCGACCCTTCGGGCAGCTCTGCTACTCTTTTGCGCCGCAAAGGGACAGAACGGAGCCAGGACCTTATGAACAAGATCGCCCTTTGGGCAGGAATTGCAACTTTCGTTTTCACCGGCATCGCGCAGCCCGATGCAATACATATACTTTGTTTTACAGTAATGTAAACACCGCAATTCAGGGTGAACCCAATACAGGCCTGGGCGAGGTCTTTACCTGGACGTTGCTGGCGATGGCGCTGGCTGGCGGCGCGCTGCTAAAATTCCGGCGAAAACGCCGTTGGTTTTCAGAGCCGCGACTGTAAAGGAGCGGTACGCGAATTTCGCAAAGAAAGTGCCGCCGGCAGCATGAGCGCGTCCAAGCAAACACTCTGGTTTAGGCGGTGAATGCAGACGCGCTGCGGGAATGCGTCCTCACGAGCTTTACGCGATGCTCCCAGCGACCCCCGTATTAACCCCCGCCGGGTCAACTTCGAATGAGCGGTCTCCTTCATAGCGGTTTTTCTTATCCGTGTTCATCTGTGGCCATATTGCCTTTGACTTTCCGGTCACAACTATTTTAGGTAAAAACCTAGTTGACTAATATAGGTACGTGAACTACGATTGTGTTGACTTGACAGGTCAGCAGCGGGGTTATTTCAGGCGATATTGGCCACGGGAGATACGGACGAACAGTTCTGTGTAGCCACCGGGATTACCTACGCGATGTTTTGGCAGGAAAGTTCCGCCCCAGTGTATTGCCAGCGCCTTGTTGACATCCGCTGGCGTGAAATTGTTTGGCAACCTGCCATTGCCGACGAATTCACGGATTGTTCGGATCGTGTCTCTTTCCATTGGCCTGTTTGTTGCGCCTACCTTCGAGTTGCCATACAAGCAATGCGCCGATTAGAACGGAACCGCCAAAAAAAGCTGGACCTTGGCCCATCTCGGCATTGACTGCGAGGCCCAGCGCAAGTATCACCGTGACCCAGATCACTACCCATTGAGGCGTGCTCGGATGCCACATGTCAGTGTCTTACTTTTGTAGGCTTGTGGCGGGGTGAGAGCGGAAGCGGACCGTACTGTTCGTCCATCGCTTCGACGATTGATCGGCGCTCAGGACTGGCTTTACGGGCGACTGGCGGGGCCGCGAATATCGCCCTTACCATCGCGTCCACACGCTGCATTGCGGTGCCATCTGGAAGGTTGGGGATGACGGTTTTGGGTCTCACTACGGCCATCATACACCCCATTTTTATTAGGTCAAACGCATAAGGCGTGGCATCTCTCCGTTGTTTTTGTCAATCCACCTTGTTACCACTGTTGCTTTGTTATTTTGTTGCTTAGTTACCTTGTTATCTCCTATAGATTCTTTTTTGCGTTTGTTAGATGTACTGTGCCATACTGGGGCTAACGAGGTAAACTACCAATGGTTTTAGACGAAAAACAACTATTAGCACTTGAAGATCAAGCCCGTCTCGATCTGGAGGCCATTCAGCGCATAAGAGGCATGATGGCTCGGCAGAACGGGACGAAAACTGAGCCGCGTCAAACCCCACCGCCGCCACCAGCCCTAGTTCACGGTCGCACCGAAGAAGAGATGGAGGACTTTCGCGATTACGACGAATCCGAGAGTTCTGAGCCTACCAGTCTGATCGGAACTATCTCCAAAAACATCAATGCCGACCCTGGCGTTCGATGGACCACAGCTAAGGTGTTGGCTCACCTTCAGACCAGCGGTTACCCACTGCAAGCCGCGAAGCCTCTGTACTCCGTAGGACAGGCGTTAGGAAAGCTGGTAGAGCGGGGGGAGATTCGCATTCTGCGGCGCGGCGCGGGAAGCAAGCCGAACATATATGCGGGGGTTGTCAAAGAAGATCCCCGGACATCCTGAATGGAAAAGTGCGCGGGGCCGTGTGGCCCCGCTTCTTACGAGGTTTCAGTCTGGACTCACGGCTAACCGTGAGGGCTGCAAGGTGCTACCAACACCCCAAAGCCGACTGAACAGAGGAGGTAGCCCATATGCGGCTGACCAACTCAGTAGTACGCATCCCCGGTACCGGCGAAATCGTCGCCGTTTCGGTGATGTTCCTGACCCCTGCCACCATTGGTGGTGGGGGTTCAGGGTTTAACTACCACAAGCGTAATCCTGAACCGCGCCATTAATCAAGACCTGATAGAGATGCCACGTAGCATCTAATGCCGAGTGTAATAATTACAGCCGTACAATATGTGGTGGCAGTACGAACTGTTAGACGCTTACATATTGCGCTTCGTTCCACGCCCCTGCCGCTTCTCCTCCAGCCTAGAACGTTTCGACTGACCCCGCCTCCTTCCCGGTTAGTTCCGCATAGGTCAATCTCTTCCCTACAACTTTCCGGCAAAGATAGCTGAACCGCTGGGCGTCCGTCATCGGCCCACGGTTATTGAATCTGAAAGCCTGTTCATCGACATACCGGAACAAATGGAACGGCTCGACCGAAACATAGGTGCCATTGATCCCGCGCTTCAGCAGCGACCAGAAATTCTCAATTCCGTTCGTGTGTACGTTGCCATCAACGTAACGCTCCAGGTGGTTCACCATTTCGTGCGCGTACTCATCACCGCGCCACCATTCCGTCTGGTGCTCATCGGTGTGCAGGTTAGCGCCTGTCTCCACGTTCTCGCGGATGAATGGGGCCATGGTCTTTTTACGGCGATCAGAAGCGACTGTAGCGCGAACCTTGCCGCCGCGCTCCAGTGCTCCAATGACGACAGCCTTTCCACCGCCACCAGTCGTCAAGTCGCCCGCACGCTTCAAGGCGTCTCGCTTGCCTTTGTGCATGTTGCGGGATTTTCCACCGATGAATGTCTCATCGACCTGTACAGGCTCACCACTGCCGCCCAGTTTGCCGCCGTGAGATTCATCCTGCATGACCTTGCGAATGCGTTGCAGCATGAACCAGGCAGTCTGCTGAGTGACTTTGATGTCACGCGCGATCTCATAGCTCGACACGCCGTTCTTGCAATTGCCGATCATCCACATAGCCATGAGCCACTTGTCCAGACCGATGGGAGACTCTTCAAAGATCGTTCCGGTCTTCAGGCTGAACTGCCGCTTGCTGTGCTTGTAGCGGCACTGCCAGCGGTTCTGGACCTTCAGGAATCCGATGCCCTCTTTGTTTCCACACGTCGGGCATTCAACGCCGTTCGGCCATCGCCGCGCCACGAGGTATTCCCGGCAGTTATCGGGGTTCGCAAAATAAACGATTGCCTCTTGAAGTGTGGTCGGTTCCATGACTAAATTCTACCGTGAACCGATATATTAGTCAACTAGGTTTTTACCCTATTTTAGCGAGTATTTTCAATAACTTAACCCTCCAGCCATTCCGCCCCCGTGTTATTCCGTAGATCGTAGGCAAAAGCCTGCCAAAAGGAAAACCACGAAAATGGCCTCTCAAAAGCAAATCGACGCCAACCGCGCCAACGCACAAAAATCCCGCGGCCCGCGTAGCGCCACAGGACGCGCGAAATCCCGTCTCAACGCAATCCGCGACAACATCACCGGCCAGATCGTCACCCTTTCCGACGAAGACCGGCCCATCTTCGAACAACTCAAAGCCCGCCTCATCGCCGGCTTCGACCCCCAAACTCCCATGGAAAGCAAACTCGCGCACGACATCGCCTGGGACACCTGGCGGCTCGAT
>Ga0182024_10006381_pt1 | contig 25927 bp, 20 predicted proteins | sample P32metaG_FD_120480 | JGI IMG/M metagenome (GOLD analysis project Ga0182024, IMG submission 120480) | Permafrost microbial communities from Stordalen Mire, Sweden - P3-2 metaG (Illumina Assembly) | ecosystem: Environmental > Terrestrial > Soil > Wetlands > Permafrost | place: Sweden: Stordalen... | reverse complement strand
TCCGGGCGACGGAGCGAAGGTGTTCCGAGCAGATTCCCGTGAGGCGGGAAATTTCGTCTTCGGTAAACGTTTTCTGAGTGGACTTGATGGTGATCATTTCCTGCCGTCCTTTATGATTCTGGCCAATGTTTAGAACACCTGGAAACCAAATCGAAGCAATGCCACTGACTATTTTCCGAGCAATTCTCCTGCCGTTTGCCGGCTGGCGGCGGACTCGCGCGGATTAGAAACGGCAAATAATTGGAAGGAAAAGCGTTAGTTGAAAAAGGAGCGATGGAAATTGCAGATGTCAGAGAAGGAAAAAAATACTTTGCAGGGGAAAAGTGTCCAGTTTTTTGTACAGGTCTACGTGATTTTGTCGAGATTCGGAGTCATGCTTCCATTTGAATGGCAGCCGGTGAGGGTTGGTGAATTAAATTGTGGCAGTGCGGTTGGATTGGTTGCGGACTGAAGTCCGCTTCCCATTTTCGGTTTTTAATTCGGATGCCAACCTGAAGGTTGGCGCTACAGAGTGCTGCCGCCGGCATGTTCGAATGCATGCGCCATGTGCAGGACGCGGTCTTCGCCGAAAGCTGGGCCATAAATCTGCAATCCGACGGGAAGGCCGGAGGAAGTTTTGCCGGACGGCACGGAAATTCCGGGCACTCCTGCCAGCGAACCAGTAACCGTATAAATATCAGCGAGATACATTTGCAAAGGATTGGCGGTTCGCTCTCCTATGCGGAAAGCCGGGACGGGCGACGTCGGCGTCACAATGGCGTCCACCTTTTCGAAGGCTTCGCGGAAATCTTTGGCAATCAGAGTGCGAACTTTTTGCCCCTTCAAATAATAGGCGTCGTAATAACCAGCGGAGAGAACGTAGGTACCGAGGACGATTCGCCGCTTCACTTCGGCGCCAAAGCCGCGGCCGCGCGTCTTTCGATACATCTCGATTAAAGTCGAGCCAGGAACGCGGGGACCGTAGCGCACTCCATCGTAACGCGCCAGATTGGAGCTCGCCTCGGCCGTAGCGATAATGTAATACGCCGCAATGGCATATTCCGTGTTCGGCATGCGGATGGAAACGCGCCGGCAGCCCAGCTTTTCGAGCAGGGCAATGCCTGCCTCGATCTGTTTTCGAACGTCCGGATCAATTCCTTCCCCAAAATAATCGTCTGGAATCCCAATGCGCAGGCCATGAAGCGGGCGGCCAAGGCCGGCTGCATAATCCGGAACGGGCACGGATGCCGAAGTCGCATCGCGCGGGTCACGCCCGGCGATGACGGACATGACCGTGGCCGTGTCACGCACGGTGTGCGCGAAGGGCCCGATACGATCCAGCGACGAAGCATAAGCGATCAGTCCGTAACGAGACACCCGCCCATAACTTGGATTCAGCGCGGGAACCCCACAGAAGGACCCGGGCTGCCGAATCGAGCCTCCCGTATCCGTGCCCAGAGAAGCTACGGCCAAACCAGCGGCTACCGCTGCTGCCGAGCCTCCGCTCGAACCGCCGGGAACATGATCGGTCGCCACAGGGTTGCGGACCGGACCGTAGGCGGAGTTTTCGTTCGAACTGCCCATGGCAAATTCATCGCAATTCGTTTTTCCAAGGACGATGGCGCCTGCGCGTTCCAGCAGGGTGACCGCGGTTGCGTCATACGCGGGCTTGTAGCCCTGCAAAATGCGCGATCCGCAAGTTGTGGGAACGCCTCGCGTGCTAATCACATCTTTTATGGCGACTGGAACGCCCGCCATCGCGGGCAGGGCATCCCCGGCGGCGATGGCGGCGTCAATCCGGTCCGCCTGCGCGTAGGCGCGTTCAGGAGACAGGGCAAGATAGATATTCAGCTCGGGATTGCGCTTTTCAATGCGGCCGTAAAATTCCTTGACCAATTCGCGCGCGGAAATCTTGCGCGCATCGAGAGCCGACCGCACTTCGGGGATTGTCCATGTCGTTTGCGCGCTCACTTGTCGATCACCTTGGGTACCCGGAAATAAGGCGCCTCGGGATCGGGCGCGCCCTGAAGCACTTCTGCAATAATATCGGCACGCACCACGACGTCTTCTCGAAGGGCAGAATCATCTTCCGACGCGGCGACGACCTGCGTCAGTGGTTCCACGCCAGACGTATCCAGCTCATTCATCTTGTCAATATACGTAAGAATATCGTCGAGGTGGCTGCGGTAGGTGTCTACCTCTACTTCGGACAACTCCAGGTTGGCCAAGTTTGCCACCTTTAATACATCTTCTTTGCTGATTTTCATTACGGTTCACAATCCTCTGGATTCAAGTGCAAGATTCTAGCACATGCACCGGTTCTGTCCCGCTGCAGGGTCTAGCGGTGGCAGCCAGATGGAATGAGGAAGGAAGCAAAATGAACTCTGAAGTGGGGCGTAAAAATGAGCTGTTAAGCATTCCGAATTTTCCTTGGATACAAGTTGGTGTAGTAACACAGAAGTTATCACCGTCTAGGTGATTAAGGCACTGATTGTAAAAGACTTCCCGAATTGGGAACCTAGTTCCAGTACCCTGGGACCAAAAATTATGAGGCAAGGCGGCTATAGGTCATTTTTGAATAGATGTTTACCATTGGAACGTAATCAGACAGGTTTCACCCCGCGTTCTTCCTCGAAATGAGTGGAAGGATTACCAGGCGGGCAGAAAAAACGAAGAGGGTAATGGAAGCACCCAAGCCTTTCGAATCGGAATTTATGGCAGGAAGGATCTGGCGAGGCAAACTATGCAATGGCTGACAACAGGATTGGAAACCAATTTCGCTTACGGATCGTGCTCGCTAATTTTCGGGCTGCTGGTGCTCTCCGTTAGAAATAGAAAAACGACGCCAAAAGCTTCCTACACGCTTTACGCTCCGCCAATTGGTTCACGACGCAAGGCCGCTCCGAATCCTAAATCGGAACAAATGGTGCGCCGGATATTGGCACAGGCTCAGCCTTCCGCACTCCGTGTAAAAACAAAGATCGACGCAACACCTTGCGAACAGTCGAATATAAAAGAACCTGAGACAGACTCAATCCAATTCCAAGCACCTTCCGAGATTCCAGCTCCGCAAATTTCAGCCGAGGTGAAAATGAACTCTCCGTCCTTTCCGTTCGAGAGCTTTGACCCGATTGCACTGTATGAATTATCTTCCTTTGCCGCACCGGCAAATGTGCCCACGATTCATGATGCGGATGTTTCACCGATGGTCGCGTATGGCCTCGTCGAACTGGATGAGCCCCGCATTCGCGACTTTGAAATGGATGCGGCGCCCGGCACGCAGATGGAAGAGGGTAGGTCTTCCGCAACCGCCGTATACGCACACGAAGAAGCGGTCGAGACTGGGGCCCCCGACGATGTCATTATGTTTCCATTGCCCGAGTCTTTCGATCCAAGCACGGAAAAAACGGCGTGCACGAATCTGCTTTCTTTTTATGGATTGAGACAGCAGCCATTTGACGTGACCCCGGATCCTTCGTGCTTGTATCTAAGTTCGTCGCATAGTGCAGCGCTGACAGCGCTCAAGCAGGGAATCGAGCATTTCCGCGGATTCATGATGCTGGTCGCGGAACCCGGCATGGGCAAAACAACGCTCCTGCATAAATTAATGGAAGAACTGGCCGAGTCGGCACGCGTCGTTTTCCTGTTTCAGACGCAATGCACTTCGCGCGAATTGCTTTGCTACATTTTGAATGAATTGGAAGTGGACCATTCGGGCATGGACGCCGTGGCCATGCATCGAGCGCTGAATCAGGCGCTGCTCGAGGAGATGCTGCGCGGGCGGCGATTCGTCCTGATCGTGGACGAAGCGCAAAATTTGCAGGAACCTGTGCTGGAAACGATTCGCCTGCTTTCCGATTTTGAGACCACGCACTCCAAGCTGATTCAGATTGTTTTGGCAGGGCAGCCGCAATTGGCGGAAACGCTGATGCGGGACAGCCTGGTGCAATTGCGCCAGCGCATTGCGGTCCTTTCCAGTTTGAAATCGCTGAGCGTTGCGGAAACGGCGGAGTATGTGGATTACCGTTTGCGCATCTCGGGCTGGAGGGGCGAGCAAATTTTTACGGCGGACGCGCTCGTGCAGATTGCGGAGTCAAGCGGCGGCGTTCCTCGCAGCATCAACAATTATTGCTTCGGCGCATTGCTTAAAGCGTTTCATCGCGGGGTTAGAGAGGTGGACGCGGAACTCGTGAAGGAAGTGGCGGGAACTCTGAATCTTGAATCGCTTGTGCGCCGCCCGCAAAGCGTCGCAACCTTGCAGCAATCCATCGGCAAAACGGTGGCAGCGGTTGCGGAGGTAGTCGCGGTAGAAACCGTCGATATTCCTAATTCCGTGGCCAGTGAAAAAGTGAACGCTGCGCCATTCATCGGACCGTTGCCAAATCCTGAAATAATTCTGGCCGGCAACCTCACGGAAAAAGTTCGCAGCCAGGGCTGGAGCAAGCGGCACGAATACAGAATTCTAGTCACGCTGGAGCGCGATCCTGTCTCGGGCCTTCCTATCGCAGATCGCTATTATTGCTGCAGCATTTACGTGGATGAAGCGCAGGCGGCCATGCTGAAACCAGGCAAGCCGGTGCGTATCAAGATCGAGCAGGATTAAGCAGCACTGGCTTCAGCCTGTGGATTTTGACTTTGGTCTGGGCGCGAAAATGCCCAGACCAAAGTTTTTTTTGCGTCACCGCATACCAGCCACTGAAATATTTTCCGATTATTAAATCAAAAACGGTTTACGCCAACATTCCAGGCCGCTTCAAATACTTTTCCACAATCGCGTCGGCGGTGCGATACGTCAACGCGAGAATTGTGGGCGTGGGATTTGACGAGCCGGAATTGGGGAACGTGGAAGCGCCGAGGACGAAAAGATTGGAAGCGTCCCAGTGCTGGCCGTAGGTGTTCACGACGCCGCGATCCGGGGACGTGGCCATCATGGTGCCACCCTGAATGTGCGTCGACTGGTAGCGCGTGACGTCGTAATCGCCGTAGGGTGCGAAGGCATTCACTTCTTTTGCGCCCATGGCGTGCGCGATTTCCACCATCTTCGCATTCATGAAATCGACCATTTTTCTTTCGTTGTCCTGCCAGTTGATGGTCATGCGCAGCAGCGGATCGCCCAACGGATTTTTATATGTTGGGTCGAGATCGAAGCGATTGCCTCGATAGGGAATTTGCTCGCCGGCAAACGAGACTACGCCCGTGTTGTCATACCACTCGATGGCCGCTTTCTTCCAGGCGGCGCCCCAGCGCGGCAGCTTCAATGAGTTCGGAACATTGCCGAACGTGGAAAGCGGCTGCGTGCCTACGCTCATGGCGCCGATCATGCCGCCTCGAATGAAAGAAAGATTGCTGTGGTCGAAAACGTCCGCGTCAAAATCAGAAATGCGTACGCCTGTGCCGCCTCCGCCCATGAACCGGTTGAGCGGCTTCGGCAGAAACGCCTGCACGCCAAACGCGACCTGGTGCGTGAGATTTTTTCCGAGCGTGCCCTTGTCCGTTGCGGGATCGAATGGAGCGCCAATGCCGGAAAGAAATAGTAGGTGATTGTTGCCCAGCGTAAAGGTCGAAAGGAAAATGAGGTCGGCGGGCTGAAAAATTTCTTCGCCCGATTCATCGATGTAGGTGACGCCGCGCGCTTTGCCGCCTTTTTCCGTTGTGTCGTGAACGATTCTGCGTACCGTCGCGCCCGTGCGCAACGTGACTGATTTTCTATTTTTTAGAACCGGCATCAGAACGCTGGTGGGCTGCGCCTTCGCGCCAATCATGCAGGGAGTGCGCTCGCAAAATCCGCAGAACGCGCAAGCGGGGCGCGAGACGCCTTCCGGATTGGTGTAGTCCTGGCTGGTAACGGCTGTGGCGTTGTTGAATGGATGATAGCCAAGGTTTTTTGCGCCGCCACGAAACAGTTCCGAAAAATATGGCGTTGGAGTCGGCGGCATCGGATATTCCTCGCTGCGCCAACCTTCAAAAACGTTTCCGCCTTCGATTATTTTTCCTTTTAAATTGCCGGCTTTGCCCGAGACGCCGACCTCGCGCTCCGAACGCGCGTAGAAGGATTCCAGCTCATCGTACGTGACGCCCCAATCCTGCATGGAGCTGTCTTCCGGCAATTTTCTTTCGCCGTAACGCGCCACGGTTGCGGAATGCAGCTCGAAACAATCCGGCTGCAGGCGCGGGTACACCGCTCCCCAGTGTTCGCCCGTGCCGCCAATGCCGGAGCCGGGAAGGAATGCGCCGTACTGGCGTATGGGCAGCGCGCGCTCGCCGTCACGATGGCGCAACGTGGGCGTTTCGCGCGTCGGGTCCTGCATCATGTGCATGCGCACAAAATAATCCAGCTCGTCCATCCCCTTGATGTAATCCGGGCGGCGATCTCGGCCGCGCTCCAGAATCACGATCGATGCGGGCGTGCGCGCGCTCAGTTCCTTGGCCATCAGCAGACCGGTCCAGCCGCCGCCGATAATCAGGACGTCTGTCGAGGGCAGCGTTTTCATGATTTCAATTCCTCGTCTTCGTTGGGACGAACTTTACGTCCGATGGATTGTTCGAGCGAAAGCGGTTTGGGACGGAACGCTTCGCCGTAGTGTTTCGTGACGTCATCCAGATTGCTCATGCGCGGACCGGGAAACCCAACGAGTTGCCAGCCGACCATGTCAATGTTGCCGCCATGCACGGGATCGCTGAACATTCCTTCCATCGTGTTCTGTCGCAGCACGGCAAAAAAATGGGTGTTCTCGATTTGCTGTAATTTTTTGTCCTGCTCTTCAGAAGAAAGGCTGTCGAAACCTTTTAGACCTTTGAGTCCTTCGCGATACGTTTCGCTCGGCGTGGCCTGTCCCTGATAGCCGAATTCGCGAGCCGCTTTTTCGTCGAAGGGGCCCTGCGAGTAGCGGTAGCGATCGTGTCCGTACGGGCCTGCAAGCTGGCGATCGATGTAGATCACGACGCCGGCTTCCTTCGCGCCCACGCCGGAATCGTCGCTGGGGAAAATTCGCGATGCGGCCGCCGCGACGATCAGCGCTTCTTCCTCAGTGAAAAAGCGCAACGGAATTTTCAGGGTTTGGGTTGTTTTTTCCTGCGCGAAAACGCGCGAGGCGCGGCGGTCGAGCGAATACACAAGCACGCCGCCAAGACTTGCCGCTGAAAGAACCAAAAATTGTCTGCGCTGCATGCGCGGAATTTTATCACAGGAAAAGCGCGGAGGGAGCAGGGCAAAGGAATCTGGCCTGCCTTTGATTCCCACATGACGATATGACCGTTTCATAGGCCCTATCCTGTCCGGGTCGGGGGTAACTTCCGGGTTAACCGTCATACATCCGGAATCAGCATTGGTAATTATGGCCAACTTCTGAGGACCAGGCTGAGGGCGTCACGGGCGATTCCACGACTGAGATTTTCTAGCCAGTTTTGTCGAAAGCCGCGGCACTTAGCCAAAGAAGTGTGCATAACTCGGACTTCGGCGAGTTCTGATTGGCGAATCTACTTTTGGCCGGGCAAATGGTTGGTACTGGTATTCACAAATTTTCGTTCGTACTTGCGCTTGCTAGGTATTTGGACTATATGTTTTCGGCTAGAATTCCAAAATGGAAATCCTGGGTAATATGGTTTCCGGTGCCGCGCTGCCAAAAACCTCAGGAAACTGGGCTCGATCAGAGCGAATAGCGGAGTGGTCCATGTTTTGCCCGCCAAACGAATCGATTGGGAGGAAAAACTTATGCTACGAATTCCACGGATTTTGAAAATCGCGTTCCTCCTTGCGCCGGTGCTGTTGTCTGTCAGCATTGCCTCCGCGCAGCAGTGTCCCGATAACGATGCCACTCTCCCGGCGACGCCCTTTATGTATCCCATGACTTCCGATCAGTACGGCGTTCAGTACCAAATCAACGGCGGAGGCTGGACGAAGGCCATGGTCTTCATCAGCTATTACGGCAAAACGAATGCCTCGCCCGAACGTGGCGATTCTCCCTACGTGCGCGGAACGACCTCGATGTCGTTTGTAAGCATTCCAGCGCAAGCCAACGCCTTGGTTCAGCTCCGCGTCACCAAGCTTGCAACGGGCCCTTTTCAGATTACCGATCACGTCGCCGTGCGGCCCACCCCCATCTTGGCCGACGTTGAGACTCATAATGACGGCACTTTGCAGATCTCCACTTCCACCGCCGGCAGCTTCAACGGAGAGCAATTCATCCTGATGTGGAATCACGGCACGGACGGCGGCGGCGTGGAAGGATTGGCCTTCTACCTCAACCCGCCGTACACGCGCCCTGCGGGCAGTAATGTGAAGGTCGTTGCATCGTGGGCAGACCTTTCCGGCTTTGCGAATGATCCGAACCTCCTTTTATACGACACGTTGGACTTCGAGTCCCCCACGCCCGTGCCGGTGGCAATCCTCCTCGGAGGGGATGGCACTCTTGCGTATAAAGTGCCCGGCAACATCCTGAATGTTTTTTTCGGGCCAAGCGCGTGGGTGCAGGGAAAGCTGCGATTTAACAAGAACATGGCGACGACGCATATCTACGGCCCGGGTGTGTTGGACGGAAGCCAGTTTAACTATCTGAATCGGGATTGCCTAAACCCTGATAAGACCCCAACCGATGATGGTCTGTATTCTCTGAGTTCCTTGGATCAGAGTGGAATCCTTACCAACTTTGACGTCGACGGGATCATTATCTCGGACCAGGATCACGCAGCGGATGACCCGTTTTTTTCCAGCACAGTGAACAACGTGAAGACCCTCGGTTGGAATAGTAATAACGCCGCCCTCAGGCTCCAGGATTCGACCACCGCGTCCAACGTGTTTATCCGCAGCAGTGACGATTCCCTGATGATTTGGGGCTCCCCCGTCAATGTGACCAACGCAACGGTTTGGCAGGGCTACAACGGTGGCGTAATAAGCCTCGGCTGGTTTGACAACTCGGTGGGCGACCACAACATGGTGGACGGACTGTGGGTTGTGAAGACGGACTGGCAATTGCCGACCGCTCAAAGTTGGGACGCCCTTTCGCAACCCGGGCCGCCTAACCCTCTGAATTCCCAGAACAATGCGGTTATCGCATCGTTGATGATTCCGTCCACCATATTCGGCAAAGTGAGTCCGCCCGTGTTCCGAAATATCTACGTGGAAGATCCGCCGCAGGTGCTCTTCAGCATCAAAATTAATTCGCCGATCAACTGCACCCCAAGTACTTGCATGGCCTCGTTTTTGACGAACCCGGCGAATTCGAGTTTAGTGAATCTCAAGATAGAGAATTTGTATTCGCCGCAATCGATCATTGAAAACTCGATCGGATTTGAGACGATTCCAGCGGGTTACATCGCCAATGCCACCGATACAGTCAGCTACTTTCCAAAGAACTACACGTTGAAGGGAAGTATGAACATTGAACTGACCAACGTATGGATAAAATTGCCAATTGGACTCGTCTTACCAATTACCAACAGCTTTGGCGCCGAGTGGTTGGGCAAGATAACAACCAATGGCCCCGGAGTGCAAGTGGGGTACACCCTCGGACGACCGCTGTTCTGGTAGCCGACCATAGTGTGTTGGTCAAAAACTTTGGGTTTGAGGCGGCGGTAATGGCCCAATCTGAATCAGGCCAATACTCTGTCACCCAGGTCGAGATGACCGTGACGTTCTGATTTCGCCGCGCAAATCTTATGCGCTTAACCATAAAGTGGACCGCGCGATCCTGAAGCAAATTCGAATAATTGTGGAGGCGGGAGAGTCGAACTCTATTGCGGCGTTGAAAACAAACGGCGCGCAAGACGCAGAATATTCAGATTACGCGGTTCGGACACACACTCGGCACTGACAGATTTCGATTCGCCGCACTTTCGTCCTCTAACAGCGCTTTCCCAAATTTGCTTTGTCTGCCAGAGACGAGGAAGCTTCCCTTCGTAGAGGCTTTCTCGCCCAAAGTTCAGAGCATGGATGCAATTTGCTGCTGGGATCCGCCCATCCGTGCGCGACGGGCGCGGCGATACTGCGTGAGTTGTCGGCTACCCGGAAGCATCCTCGGACCTACACCACGTCACAACTTGCGCCAAGTCATGGTAAGTCGGGCGGTCTCAACAGGTCAATGCAACACTTGCTTGCAGTCTATCTGCCGAAGTTTGAAATCCCAAAATTTTTCTTGGACGCTGATTTAATCGAAGTGCCACCCCATCGAGCTCTTCCTGAGAATACACTGACAAGTCTGTTCGTTTAGGGAAGTACTGGCGCAACAAGCCATTTGTATTTTCGTTTGAGCCTCGCTGCCACGGGCTTGACGGATCGCAGAAATAGACTTTTACTTCCGTGTCTACCGTGAAGCTTTTGTGCTGCGCCATCTCCAGGCCGCGATCCCAAGTCAACGACCGCCGCAGCGATGCGGGCAGCTTGCCAACGTGCTGGGTCAGCGCGGCGACCACGGTAGCTGTTTCTTTGCCAGGCACTTTGACTAGCATGACAAAACGCGAATGCCGTTCCACCAGCGTTGCGATGTGACTGTTCTTCGTGCCACCGATGAGATCGCCTTCCCAATTTCCGGGAATCGCGCGGTCTTCGCAGTTGGGCGCGGCAAGGATGAGCGCCAAAGACCCGAGACACTCCGGCCGCAAAACGCATGCGCTAGCAGATGAATGTCAGTTCATTGCGAAGCAGTAAAAAAGGCCTGCGCCGCCGCTGCTTTCCAGATCTGCTTGACTGCATCCTTTTGTGGCGTTCGAGGAATTCCAGGATGAGCCATTGCCAATTCGATCCGAATGGCCGACCTGCGCGGAACCCTCTGAGCTGCTGGTCCAGTTGTTGCACGTATGGTCTGCGTTATCCGTGTAAGCGCGGCCGTCCCATTTGGATCCCGTGAGAATCTCGTGCTGAATCGGTGGCGTATCGCCGATGCCGTGAATGACCTCTCCATGCTCGTTGCGTGTGGATTGCTTGAACAGATTGCTGCCGCGTTGCGCCTGAACCAGAGTATCGCCGTGAAGCTCGCCCAAGTCCGCCGAGATAATGGCGTTTTGCGGTTGCCCCAGTTGCGCGAACGACCAGTTAAACCAAGGCCCGGTGCCGATACGGTCACGCGCGTTGACGGCAGGTTTTCCAGGACGAGCCTGGGTGCTGAGATAGGCGTGCCAGGTGTGACCGCCCGCGCCTACAGCCGCCGCAAGCGCCTGGCAGTGCGCATCGGCGCCCGCAAGTCCGCCAAGGTCTCCGCCTTTACCTAGACCAACGCCGGTTACGAAAAAGGTCATTCGAGCCGAAGTCGGAGTCGGGCTGCCTGGGGGCGGCGCGATGCCCTGAGTATTCGGCGCGTTCTGCTGAGCCAGCAACAAGCAAGAAGACAGCATCAACGTACACAACATGACAACGTAAGCATGTGGCCTGGTCATCTTGCTCATGGGCTTCTCCGCCATTCTAGTTAATCGCGAAACAGTAAAACAGGCCTTGGCCGTGGGTTTTCGGCAAATCCGTCTGAGCACAGCCGCGCGTTCCGTGAGCGGAGTTCCAGGAGCCGCTGCCTCCTCCATTGCGGCCGGGAAAACCAATCTGGGCGTTGGGTCTGCCATCGGATGCATTTAGGTTTCCGCTCGGCGTTCCAGAAGATGGGCTCTTGTTGCTGGTCCAGTTATCGCAGGTGTGATCTTGAGCATCGGAGAACGCGGTGCCATCGGTCTGAGTGCCGGTGAGCATTTCGTGCCGAGTCGAAAAGCGGGTGTTTTTGGCGTAATCCCAGTCGCTGTCGCGCGGATCGGAATAGTCATACAAACCTGGGATGATCTGGCCTTTTTCCGTCAACCCAGTGAGCTTATTCAGATTATTTCCCTGATGCGCCAGTTCCATCGTATCGCCGTGCAGGTGCGCGAGATCCTGCGCGATCATTTCGCCATTGAAGTTGTACCAGGGACCTTTGCCGATGCGGTCACGCGCGTTCACTGCGGGCTGGCCGGGCCGCGCTTGCGTGCTCAAGTAAGCGTGCCAGGTGCGGTTTCCAACGCCCGCGGCCACTGCGAGCGTTTGGCAATGTGCGTCGGCGCCGGCCAGTCCGCCGAGATCGCCGCCGTCGCCGATGGTCTCGCTCGTCACGAAAAAATTCATCATCGGCGACGGCTTCGCGCCCCGAGGATATTCGCCGGGCTTAGGGCTCTGCGCCAGCAATAGGCAGGACGCCAACAAAAGCGTGCAAGATAACATCAGAGCTGAAGATTTAATTTTGGTCATATATCACTCCAAATGCGAACGCAGGGTAACACAGGCGGCGTCCCGCGGCCAATCGTTGTCCGCTTGGCGCCTAACCCTGCAAATCTCCGATAAATACCAGAACTCTAACGTGCCTTGCGCGGATGGTTTATGATTGGGCGGCAAACCGGAACGAATCCTCGGCCCTCAGACCACGCCATGACTCGGGCCAAGTCATGATAAGACGTCTCCTAAGAAAGTGGCCTCTGACTTATTGATTCTTCAGGAATGCCCAGAGTTACTTTCTTCCACCCCTGTCTGAGCGGAGCCCAGTCTAGTGCTTCTCGGAATGTGGCGTTCTGCGCTCGGGACGTGTGTGCAACGCCACATTCAGTTTTCCTGTACATTAGTTGATGCAATTTTGTGAACGGTGACCCTTATTGGGGGCGTTATCAGCTAACAGGAGAGCAACGAGAGCGCGAAGTCTGTCCGATCCCATGACCCCTGCAACTCAATCTTCCGCCACAGCCAGCATGAACCGGATTGTGATTGCCACGAGCTTTAGTTTTGTGGTGACGCAGCTGGATGTGACCATTGTGAATGTGGCGCTGCCGCACATTGCTTCCAGCTTATCGGTACGTGTCGCCGGACTGTCGTGGGTGGTCGATGCCTACACGTTGCCTTTCGCCGTGTTGATGCTTTCCGCGGGAGTGCTGGGCGATCGTTTTGGCTCTCGCCTAACCTATCTGATTGGACTGGCAATTTTTGGTGTTGCTTCGCTCGCATGTGGTCTTGCGCCAAACGCCGCCACGATGATTGCTGCGCGCGCCGCACAAGGCGCCGGAGCTGCTCTCTTGATTCCCAGTTCGCTTGCGCTTCTCAGCCAAGCTGCTGGCGACGATCATGCTTTACGCGCGCGCGCCGTCGGCCTCTGGACCGCAGCGGGAAGCGTAGCCATTGCCGCCGGGCCAGTGATCGGCGGATTGCTAGTGGCCAGCATGGGATGGCGCAGTATTTTTTTGGTAAATGTTCCGCTATGCGCTGTGGGCGCAGTGCTGACCTTGCAGTCCGTTTCTTCCGCCACTCATTCCGATGTCACGCATCACCTCGATCCGCTTGGGCAATTGCTGTCGATCCTGGCGCTCACGGGCTTGACGTGTTCGGTGATCGAACTTCGTCCCATGGGAATTCATCATCCTTTGGTCATCGGCGGAGGCATTCTGGCGGTGGTGGCCGGCATTGCTTTTTATTTTGCGGAAACGAAATCCGCGGAGCCCATGCTTCCGTTCGGCCTTTTTCATTTGCCAAATTTCAGTCCCTCCGTAATTTTCGGGACAATCATGAATCTTACTTTTTACGGAATGATTTTTGTGCTGAGCCTGTATCTGCAGCAGGCGCGCGGATATTCTGCGCTGGGCACTGGACTTGCCTATTTGCCAATGATGACCACGTTTATTATTTCCAATGTGGCCAGCGGCATGGTGGCGTCTCGCACAGGGCCGCGCTTCCCGATGATCGTCGGGGCTGCTGTGACGCTCGTGGGATATGCAATGTTTTCACAACTGGGTTCTGCGACTCCTTATCTGGCGATGCTGGTTCCTTTCATCGTCCTTCCCGCTGGAATGGGTTTTGCCATTCCGGCTATGACTGCTGCGGTGCTTTCCAGCGTGGACAGAAAGCGCTCCGGAACCGCTTCCGCTGTGCTCAATGCATCGCGGCAGACGGGAGGGGCTATGGGCGTGGCCATATTTGGCGCGCTGGTAGGGAACACCTCCGTTCAGATCGTGCAGGGAATGAAATTGGCTTCGCTCACATCGATGGCTCTCTTGCTGATTGCAACTTTGGTGGCATGGAAATTTATTCGCCGCACGCAGGGAAATGTGAGAGTGGAAGACAGGATTGGATTTCTGATTGATTAGGTTTTAGTGGCATAGGCTTCAGAGTCTGTGTGAGAACTCGGTTTTGGTTTATGTAGCGCCCGCCTTCAGGCGGGCATCTTCTTGATTCCAAAGTGCCCGCCTGAAGGCGGGCGCTACATAGACTTCGCAAAACGGGGTTTTCACACAGACTCTTCAGCCTGTGCTACTTAAATCCAGGATTTGTCCCAGGCTAAGACGGGCGAATGAATACAACACGATGCGGTGAAAAAACTGCTCAGGTAGTTTCCGTGCGTTTGCGAGGGAGATCGCCCATGAGCATTAAGCTGCGCTGTGAAAATGGCAGATACAGCAGCGCGGCCGTCGCCGCGAGTGCAAGGCCTATTCCGATTTGGTCTACCAGCAGAAATGGGGCGAGCGCCCAAAGTTCATCCAGAGGAATCACAAACGGAAATAAGCGTAGAAATTTAACTGGCAAGCCGCGATAGCCGAACAGGGCCGCCGAGAGCAAATACAAACGAACCGGAATCCCTACGAGCGCCGTAAGAATCAGCAGCGCAAAAATCCACTTCGGGTGCTGAACGGCCTGGGAAAGGATGGGTTCCACCCAGCGCAGCCTTGCCAGGGAAATGAAATAAAAACATAGATACATGATTTGGATGAGCGAAAACAGAATTTGTACAACCCCCCGTGGCGCATCGGGGAGATCGTGCGAATCGCTCAGCCCAATCGTCATTTTTCGATTTGGCAATGGCTCCGGAGTTTCTGTGTGGATGGCGGGTTTCGCCTCGGGTTCCGCCGCTGTCGATGAATGATCGGTCACGACTTCCACGGAAGAAATAAAGCGGTAGCCGCGGCGGGGAATGGTTTGGATGAACCTCGGATTATCCGCGGAATCGTTGAGGGTCTCGCGCAGCTTATTCACGGCGGTGTTGAGGCTATGATCGTAGTCGACAAAGGTATCCACAGGCCAAAGTTGCAGGCGCAGTTCCTCACGGGTCACCACGTCGCCGGGTCGCGCAAGCAGATACAAAAGGATCTCCAGCGGCTGGCCCTGAATGCGCGGGCGGAGCTTGCCGTCCTTGCGCAGGTCTCCCGTGACCGCATCGAGCTCGTACAAGCCGAAGCGAAAAATCGGTTTTTGGTTTCTTGGTTCCTGCATGGGTTCCGACCCAAGTCTATGATGGCTGGTCTATTTTAAAAGATGTATGCCAATAACCCTAAAACTTTGTTGGGGTTAGGGAATGAGGTCGATACGACGCGAATTGATGCGCCGTGCATTGCAAGCTGACCTGATTTTCGGGCAAGTTCGTGCCGCACAGGGAGGCGATCATTCGAAGTCGACGAACCCTTTTGTAGATCATTAGCCGCCGCTGGAATGTTTGGATGCTGGTGGCGGCGACGATTTACAATACGTCGAAGCTGTATCGCGCCGAGACTTTAAGCTGATCGCTCACAGCAAAAAATCTTCACGATTCTTCTTGGAAAATTCTTCTCTAGCAGGATCCTTGCAACGTATCGGCCTGATACGGAAAAACTCGATTTGTTCGGGTCTGAAACTGCCGGCGTTTTTCTCCGAAAACAACCTATTCAATCGAAGCGCTTTGCCGATGTGATTGACGCAGTGCATTGGCCAGAAACATGCTCGTTACGCGTGTGGAGGGGCGCGGGCCCTTGAGCAAAGATAGGATTTCAATGCAAAGTTTAAAACGACACTTACCTGTTGTGCTGGCACTGAGCCTGGTGTTCACGGCGGCGGAAACGTCAGCGCAAAACGCGTCCCCATCGTCAAAATCTTTGGAACAAGCGGCTTCCCAAAACGATCTTTCGCAAGTTTCGCTGGAAGACTTGATGAATATTAAGGTGACATCCGTCTCCAGGACGGATCAGAAAATGTCGCAGGCCGCGGCGGCCATTTTCGTGATTACCGAAGAGGATATACGCCGTTCCGGGGCGACGAGCATTCCCGATTTGCTGCGCATGGTTCCCGGAATGGACGTATCGCAGATTAACGCAAGCACATGGGCTGTTTCAGCGCGCGGATTTAACGGTCAATTTTCCGATAAGCTGCTCGTTTTGATCGACGGGCGGGCCGTTTACACGGTATTGCTCGGCGGCGTGAATTGGGATACGCAGAATGTGCCGCTCGAAGATATAGATCGAATCGAAGTGATTCGAGGACCAGGTGCAACGATATGGGGAGCGAATGCGGTAAACGGAGTGATCAGTATTGTGACGAAGAAGGCTGCGGACACGCAAGGAGCGCTGGTTTCCGGCGGCGGAGGGACGGTGGGTAAATCTTTCGGCCTGATTCAATACGGTGGATCCTTGCCCAAAAACACAGACTACCGGATCGCTATAAATTATCTGAATAACGGTTCCTTGCCCGCGGTGGACGGCGGTTCGGGCCAAGACAATTGGAATCTCTTGCATGGAAGTTTCCGCGCGGATACAAAGATATCGTCGAAAGATTCAATTACGGTTCAAGGGGACATGTATACGGGTCAAGCGGGCAGCACAATCATCCACATCTTCTCGATTGATCCGCCTGTGGTAGGCGATCGGAATACAAATGATCAGCTCGCGGGCGGTAATATTCTTGGCCGATGGAGCCACTCTTTTTCGAGCCGGTCGGACACCACATTTCAATTCTATTACGACTCCTTTGACCGTTCCGGTCCCGAATCCGATGAATCCCGGAGGACCCTCGATTTCGATTTCAATCACCATTTTGATTGGGGATCGCGCCAGGAAATCGTATGGGGTCTCGGGTATCGTCGAACCTGGGATACAGACTTCGGAACAATCGACCAGTCATTCAATCCGAACGACACGACTCTTCAGCTATTCAACGCTTTCGTGCAAGACACATTCGCCTTACAGCCAGATCGCCTGTTTTTGACGGCGGGAACCAAGCTTGAGAACAGTTATTTCACTGGTTTCGATTTGGCTCCAAGCATACGACTTGCCTGGACTCCTTCCAATACAATGACTCTTTGGGCGGCGATTTCCAGGGCGGAGCGCAGTCCGGATCGAAGAGATACGGATTTAAATGCGGCTCTCGCGGCATTTCCCGATCCCGGAGGATCGAACACGCCGGTGGAGGTGGTTTTATTTGGCAATCCGAATTTTATGAATGAGCACGTCGTGGCCTACGAGGCGGGTTTCCGCACGCAACCGAATGCGCGAATTTCCGTCGACGTTTCCACATTTTTCAATCACTACGACCACTTGGAAACCCTGGAGCCTGGTGCGGAAGTGTTGGAGCCGACGCCGTTGCCCGCTCGATTTCTTATGCCGATTACTTTTGGCAATTTGATGTATGGCACCACCCAAGGCGGCGAAATTTCCGCGAACTTTAGATTAACGGATCGCTGGACGCTGAGCCCCAGCTATGCATTTTTGCAGATGCATCTGCACCTGCAGCCCGCAAGCCTCGACACGTCCACCGTCGCCGAGAATCAGGGTTCGAGCCCCGAGAATCAGGTGCAGTTGCGCTCGCATGTCGATCTATCGCACGGCCTTTTGTGGGAAGCGAATGCATATTTCGTCAGCGCGCTTCCCGCACAGAGCGTTCCGTCGTACACGCGCGTCGATACCCTATTAAGGTGGAAATTCACGGAACGCGGAGAATTCAGCCTGGTGGGGCAGAACCTGCTCCAAAACACTCATCTTGAATCGATGGATCAGCTGACCGTCGTAAACTCGTCATTGATCAAGCGCAGCGCCTACGCAAAATTCACGTACCGCTTCTGGTAGCACAGGCTGCGGGTTTTTCTCGCCAATTGCGCTGTCAACTATTTGGAGGCCGGAGCCGATGCATCTCGCCGTAATTCAGCTCCGCAACACGCCCGGCATAATATCGTGCTGCCGCGCAAGATCGCTCAATTCATCCAATTGGTCTTGTACTTCCTGCACTCTCCCCTGAAGAACCTGGACGCCTGCCTCGGGCGTAACGCCCACACTTGGTTGGTTCAAGGAAACTCCCGGCTGCGTGACCCGATCGACGGCCAGCGCAATTGCTTTTAGCTGCTCGTTCAAAGCCTCCTCGCGCCGATCGAGTTCAGCACGCAAATCAGCGGCCTTATCTGCATACCACGTGGGATCGTCAAGCCTTGACTCGTAAACTGGGAATGTAGTTTCGACAGGGGCGGTCGGTGGTTGTGCGGCGGGTTTCGTCGGCTCCTCGCCCTCGATGGAAATCAGGCCGCGCGCGCGCAGCTGGTTCATATCGTCATTCGTCCAGACTTTCTTTGGCTGATTTTGATTGTCTGGCGCGGGGCGAGGCTTCTCTGCGGCTTGCGAAGAACTGGCTAAGAAGATTGCAACTACCGCCGCAATTGGAAAATATAATTTCTTCATAAATCCTCCTCGGCGGGGACAATTCAAGTGTACCTCCTATAAGGACTTTTCGAGAAGAAACTTAGGATCTGCCAGAAGAGGCGGAGGCAGGCGCAGGGGATTTCGGCGCATACCTGGATTGGATGTAATCGTCCACCAATTTGCGAAACGCGACCGATAGTTCATCGTAATTGCCGTGCAGCGTCACGGATTTTTTGCCGTCGATGTACACCGGGCAGCTGGGCTCTTCGCCCGTGCCGGGGAGGCTGATGCCGATGTTGGCGGCTTTCGATTCGCCGGGGCCGTTCACAATGCAGCCCATCACGGCGAGCGTCATTTCCTCGACGCCTTCGTACTGTTGCTTCCATTGCGGCATGCTCTCGCGAATGTAATCCTGAATGCGTTCGGCAAGCTCCTGAAATGTGGTGCTGGTGGTACGACCGCAGCCGGGGCAGGCCGTCACGCTGGGCGCGAACGCGCGCAGGCCAAGCGACTGCAGCAATTCGCAAGCGGCGTACACTTCCTCGCGGCGGTCTCCGCCGGGGCGCGGCGTGAGCGAAATGCGAATCGTATCGCCGATGCCTTCCTGCAACAGTATGCCCAGAGCCGCCGAGGACCACACAAGGCCTTTGGTGCCCATGCCCGCTTCCGTAAGCCCGAGGTGCAACGGCTGCTGGGTTTTGCGGGAGAGATCGCGATACACCTTAATCAGGTTCTGGGGATTCGACAGCTTGCAGGAAATAATAATTTGGTCGTGGCGCAAGCCACATTCCAGCGCCAGCTCAGTCGATTCGATGGCGGACTGCACCATGCAATTATTAATAATATCTTCCGAACTGAGTCCGAGGTCGCGGTCGGTATTCTCCTGCATGCGGCGCATCACCAGCTCTTGATTGAGCGAGCCGCCGTTGACGCCGATGCGTACCGGTTTGCCGTTGTCGACAGCCACTTTGCAGATCGTTGAGAACTGCTCATCGCGCCGCGCGCCTGCGCCCACATTGCCGGGATTGATGCGATATTTATCCAGAGCCTTAGCGCAGTCTGGGTATTTCGTCAGCAGGATGTGTCCGTTGTAATGGAAATCGCCGATGATTGGCGCGGTGCACTCCAGGTCGCGCAGGCGCGCGACAATTTCCGCTACAGTCGCTGCCGACTCGGGCATGTTCACCGTGATGCGTACCAGCTCCGAGCCCGCGTCAGCCAATTCCTTACACTGCGTCACGGTTCCGGCAATGTCCGCCGTATCGGTATTGGTCATCGACTGGACGACCACCGGCGCGCCTCCGCCAACTGTGTATTGGCCGACCTTTACGCCATACGTCTTCCGCCGAGTAATGGGAAATATCTGCATGTTTGCCTTAGCGAGCTAATGATAACAGGGCCGCGCCGCGGCTCAAAATAGCAGGGTGAGCGAAATTTCAATGAGAACGTCGAATGAACAAAAATGTTAGATATTTTGCGCAAAGTCCAACCCCGGTGGGGTTCACAATTGCGCCGCAAAGTAAAACGGAAACACTTGCTAATTGCGACAATTGTGCGACAATTCCAACCTTACCCAGCACAGTACTATCGGTACTCAGGGGGTGTTTACATGCGATGCACAGGAAAAGCCATTTTTTTGATGGCGCTCGTTGGCATTTCCGGATTGTTTTCTTTTCGATCGAATGTTCAGGCTCAAAAGAACGTCATGGGCCAACTTCAACTTACAGCGACTACGAAGGTTGCGAAGACATCCGGGGTGTGGCTCGACGGACAATATGTCGGCTACCTTAGCGAATTAAAGGGAGGGAACCGGCTGAAGCTTTTGCCGGGAGAGCACGCGCTTATTGTGCGGCAGGCGGGCTATTTTGACTTCAACAAGAAAGTAGTCATCGAGCCGAGGATGGTTACTCCCGTACGCGTGGGCATGGAGCGGGATTCGCGATTCATCTATCCGGATCCGAAGACCAGTTCAGAAGTCAGGCTCAATGTTCAGCCAGGCAGGGCGGCTGTGTTCCTCGACGATTATTATGTGGGAACCGTCGCAGAATACTACGGCGTTGAACACGCCATGCTGGTGGTTCCGGGAAAACATCGCTTCAAAATTGCTTTGCCCGGCTACAGAACATTTGAGACAGAAGTGGAATTACTTCCTCGTCAAAAATTCGAGCTCAGGACCGATTTGATGGGCGGCAGCATTAAGGATGCCGACGCCCTGATTCGGACGGATCCCCCCGCCGCCGCGTCGTCCGTCGATCAGACGAACCCGAGGGCCGCGCGGTAATTTTCCACAGGGATTTGGTTTTAAAAAGCAGCGTGCGCAAATTGCGTACGCTGCTTTTTGTTTTCCAGACGATATTTTTGCGATGAATGTGAAGAGGATCTGCAACAGAACGCTTCACTTAGCGGAGATGGGTGTTGCTTGGCGTAAATTCCGTAGTCTGTGATGCCTATGCTACTTAGGAGGCGCTGGCGGATTGAGTTCCGCGCAGCCCTAGGGCATCGGCCGCTTCGCGCATAGCTGTGATGCAGAGGGCGATGTGTTCTTCGATGGGCACGGCCAATTCTTCGGCGCCCTTGCGGACATCCTCGCGATTCACGCCTCGAGCGAATGCTTTGTCTTTCAGTTTGCGCTTCACGGAATCGGGCTCGACTTCGAAAATGCTCTTGCTCGGTTTGACGAGTGAGCATGCCGTTAAGAATCCGGCGAGTTCGTCACACGCGAAGAGAGTATGTTCGAGCGGAGTTTCGCGCGCGACGTTGCAATATTCGGCGTGCGAGACGATCGCGCGAATCATTTCTTCGGGATAGCCATGCTCGCGCAGAATCGCCGAGCCGCCCGCCGGATGTTCTTCCGTTGGGCTGTGCGCATCGTTCGGCCAGCGCTCGTAATCGAAATCGTGCAGCAAGGCGGTAACACTCCACAAATCTTCATCGGCGCCGAACTTCCGGGCATACGCGCGGACGCACGCCTCAACGGCCAGCGCGTGTTTTCGCAAGCTTTCGTTCTGGGTGTATTCGCAGAGTAAAGTCCAGGCGTCATTCCTTGTTGGCTGTGTTGGCATTTTTTCTCCCGAATCATGAAATATGCAATCGCTCGATCATCGTTTTTTATTAAGTGCCTTGAATCCATCGCGATGCAGATTGGTCCCCTGCGAATGAAGCATGATACGATGCCACCTTTCGAGCCAAAAACCGCGCATGGTTACCCAATCGAAATGAAGAATACCTTACCTGAGCGATGCATCCCAGTTTGTTTCCATCCGGGCGAGTCAATATTCCTTGAGAAACTTCTAAAGGATTTACCGAATTGACCGATTTTAATAAATGTGCGGAGAAAACTCTTGACACGGGATTCGGTTACCCCCATGATGTCGTTCGCGCCTGCTGCTGCCTTCCCCTCGCCCGAAGTCCCTTTCATCCGCATGCCGGAATAGTCTGCGAGGAGCCCCGGTGTCGGAACAAAATAGCACGAATGCAATAAACGTAACGAACGGAAATAAGGTCGCTATGGATATTGATCTTGACCGGGAAGTAATCCGTTGCAAGACCTGCGGGCTTGTGCAGTATCGCACCCGCACGGGGAATTGCCGCCGTTGCCTACGTTTACTGCCGCCAAAGGTGGAATTTCTAATTCCTCCTCCTGAGCCGCAGGAGCTTCCAGGCGACGATCGGCAACTCTTCGAGAAATGGCCGAACCGCGAGACGGTGGAGAATATTGGTCAACGCATCCGGCAATTGCGCGAGTCGCGCGGGATGACGCAAAGCCAGCTCCAGGCGCGCTCGCGCGTATCCCGGTCGTATCTGTCACGGATCGAAAGCGGACAGATGACGCCCAGCCTCGGAACGCTAGAGAAGATTTCCGAAGCGCTTGGCGTCGGTCTGAACCGTTTCTTCGTTCCGGAAACGAATGGCGAAGCGCTTCTGGAAGATCCATTCATCCAGGGGTTGCGGCCTTTCCTACGGCAGCTCGACTGGGAACAGTGGCAATCGATTCTGAAGCGCCTGGCCGCGATCAGCGACCACGTCTCAACCGGCAATGGAGCCGTGCGCCCGTTGGCACAGCCCCAAGTCTCGCGAGTCGAACAACTGGCGCGTCGGATGCACCCAGCTGCGATGGGCCACCGGTAGTCGGCTAAAAAAGAAAGATTTAACGAACGGCGCGAACTCTTGCTGTACGAAGAGTTCGCGCCGTTACGTTTTCTCGCCTTCGCGAAATACATCGCTACGGCGAGCAGTCTCGCTTTCGCTCGAGTGATCGTTATGAGCGACTGGGCTCTTTGCTGAAAAATTCCTCCGCCAGCATTCCGCAATTTTCAACGTCGATAAAGCGGTTCCATTTTCGGAAGTGGTTCCGAAGCCGGCCTTCATGGCGCATTCCGATTTTCTCCAGGACGCGGCCCGATGCCTTATTTTCAGCGAAGTAGTGCGCGTGGATCCTGTGCAAGCCCAGCGTTGCGAATCCAAATTCGACCACGGCGCGCGCCGCTTCGGTGGCGTATCCCATTCCCCAAAATGGCACGGCGATCCAGTAGCCAAGTTCCGCGCGCTGGTGCGTCTCCGAAATGTCGAGTCCTGCCCCGCCGCAGAGTTCACCGCCGGGCAGTTTGCAAATGGCAAACGACACCGAACGCCCCGCGTGAAAATCGTCCTCGGACTTCGCCAGGAATTTGCGCGCATCTTCGTCGATGTATGGGTGCGGAATGCCGAGAGTGGTGGCGGCGATTTCCCTTGCTCCGGCCAGCTGCACGATGGCGGGAATGTCTTCTTGCCTGTGGGGGCGAAGCAATAGGCGAGCGGTCCGCAATTCACAAGGTACAGTCATGTAGCCAGCTTACCGGGAGAAGCGAACTCCGGCCAATTCTACTTTTTGGGCAAAAGCTTGTAGTCGGTGTATTTCACCACTTCGCGGATGTGGACGAAGCCTTTGGGAAAACGCAAAGGCTTAAGCGGCAGATGACTGCCTGAAACGTGCCATTGATCTTGCCCACACTAATGGGACCGAAAGGCGCTGTTTGCGATGTTTGTTTCGACTAGGCGAATCTCACCTTTACGTCGGGCCGTTTATCGAGTGTCACCGTGTCGACAAAGCGCACCTGCCGCTCGTCCAGGGTTACGACCAGCGACTGTGTACGAATGCCTTCGCCGAAGAAGCGAACGCCGCGCAACAGGTTTCCGTCCGTCACGCCAGTGCAGGCAAAAATAATTTTCTTGCCGGGAGCGAGGTCTTCCGTCCGGTAAATGCGCTTGCCGTCCTTGATGCCCATCTTGGCCAGGCGCTCTTCATGCTCCGGCTTGGAGACGACGAGCCGAGCTAAAATTTCTCCGTTCAGGCAGCGAAGCGCAGCGGCGGTCAGCACGCCTTCGGGGGCGCCGCCCGTGCCCATGACCGCGTGAACGCCGGTGCCAATGACGGCAGCGGAAATTCCAGCGGAGAGGTCGCCGTCGCCGATCAGGCGAATGCGCGCGCCCGTGGCGCGAATATCCGCGATTAATTTTTCGTGGCGCGGCCGTTCCAGAACGATCACCACCAGGTCTTCCACGTCGCGTTCAAGCCGCTTGGCGATTGCGGTTAAATTATCCGCCACGGGAGCATCCAGATCCACAGCGCCTTTGCAGGACGGCCCCACAACAATTTTTTCCATGTACAGATCGGGCGCATGCAGCAATCCGCCTTTTTCGCTTGCGGCAAGCACGGTGATCGAGCCTGGCGCTCCCGTGGCGCACAGGTTGGTGCCTTCCAGCGGATCGACGGCGATGTCCACGGCGGGAAAATTAAATCCGCGGACGTGCTGCGCGGCGCCGATTTTTTCGCCGATAAAAAGCATCGGGGCTTCGTCGCGCTCGCCTTCGCCGATCACGATCGTGCCGTCCATGGGCACTTCGTCCATCACACGGCGCATGGCGCTGACAGCGGCCTGATCGGCCTTGTGGCCATCGCCCAAACCCATGGTCTTTGCCGATTCAATGGCTGCTTGTTCGACAACACGCAAAAATTCTAGACTCAGTTCGATTTCCATCGAAGCTCCCGCTGAATTAAATTTTTAGATCAGGCGCGCAATCAGACTCGGATTGTTGCGCGACACGGTCAGAACATAGCCTATCCTAAACCAGCCTGCCCGTGTGGACCTAGCGGAACAACTTTTAATTTGTGTTCAAAAATTCTGTAGAGATGCGCGACGAAAAGCGCCCACGTGGGCATTTAACCGGTTGGCAAACTCAATCGTTGAGATATATTCAGGTTTGAACTTAAATGAAATATTCCGAATATAAAAAATAGTCTGACTGTGAGTTCAGGATGAAGATCACCATTCTAGACGATTACTTCGACACAATCCGGACGCTTCCTTGCTTTGAGAAATTGAAAAAGCATGACGTGCAGATCTGGAACGATCATGTGCAGGACACGGACACGCTGGCCGAGCGGCTGAAAGACACGGATGTATTGGTGCTGATCCGCGAGCGGACGAAAATCCAGGCCCCATTGCTCTCGCGCCTGCCTAAATTAAAACTCATCAGCCAGCGCAGCGTTTTTCCGCACATCGATATCGATGCCTGCACACGGCTGGGCGTGATCGTTTCGTCCAGCCAGCATGCGGACACGCCGTGCTACGCGGCGGCGGAATTAACGTGGGGACTCGTTCTTGCTGCGGTACGCCAGATTCCTCAACAGATGGCCTCGCTGCAAGCAGGGAACTGGCAAATTGGAGTGGGCGATACGCTGCGCGGAAAAACACTTGGGATTTATGGTTACGGCCGCATTGGCAGCACCGTGGCGGGATACGGCAAAGCTTTCGGCATGAAGGTTCTGGCGTGGTCAGGCAAAGACGCGCTCGAACGCGCGCGGAAGGACGGCTATGCTGCGGCAGAAAGCAAAGAGGCGTTTTTCGAAGAGAGCGACGTGCTTTCGCTGCACCTGCGACTGTACGCGGCCACCCGCGGAATCGTCACCTCCGCGGATTTAGCGCGGATGAAGCCGACAGCGCTCCTTGTAAATACCAGTCGCGCGCCGCTCATTGAGCCGGGAGCGCTGGTCAACGCTTTGCAACAGGGCCGGCCGGGAATGGCCGCGGTCGACGTATTCGAGGAAGAACCGCTGCGAGACCCGAATCACCCTCTCCTCAAGATGAGGAATGTCGTGTGCACGCCGCATATTGGATACGTGACGCGCGATGAATACGATCTTCAATTCGCTGAAATTTTCGACCAAATTACAGCCTTCTGGATTGGCACGCCAATCCATGTGGTGAATCCAGCGGTTTTGGCCCCGCCCAAAAAATAGGAATGAAAGACTGGCGGTTGAATGGCGGTGCTGCAGGAAGCAGTTGAACCAGCTTCCCGGCCTGAGAATGACTGGCCTTTTTGTAGATTGACCAAATTAGCTAAATTAGCTAAAATGGCTATTAGGAGAAACCCATGAGCGCCGCGCGAAGAAATGCAATCTCATCTGTGCGTATGGATTCAGAGGCTCCCGGCGAATCCGCGCGCTTCACGGCCACGCAGGCCAAGAACGAATTTGCCCGCGCCCTGGAAATGGCCCTGCACGGCAGCACCGTGGTGATCACCAAGCACGATGCGCCGAAAGCCATCCTGATCT
>Ga0182024_10006380_pt1 | contig 25929 bp, 26 predicted proteins | sample P32metaG_FD_120480 | JGI IMG/M metagenome (GOLD analysis project Ga0182024, IMG submission 120480) | Permafrost microbial communities from Stordalen Mire, Sweden - P3-2 metaG (Illumina Assembly) | ecosystem: Environmental > Terrestrial > Soil > Wetlands > Permafrost | place: Sweden: Stordalen... | reverse complement strand
TCTCCCTGTTAAGGACCCTTAGTGAGCGCTGTTATCGATCACATTGAAACCGAAATCCGCGACCGTCCGGTGGTTCCACCGGTGCCTGAGTCGCTCGAAGACGCGGGCGTTACGGGGGCTTTGCTCGAACAACTGATTCTGAAGTACCTGTATTTCCGGGGTGAGCTCGCCGGCCGCGAAATCGCGAAACTGGCAGGAATGCCGTTCAGTCTGATCGACAAGACTTTGGAGGGCCAGAAGCGGCAGCACCTGGTGGAGGTGAAAAGTTCGCTCGGAATCGGCAACAGCTCGGCTGTGTTTTCACTGACCATGGCGGGCCGGGACATCGCGCGCGAATACCTCGAGAACAACCAATACGCGGGGCCCGTTCCGGTGCCTCTCTACCAATACACGGAAGTGGTGCGATTGCAGAAGTTCAAGCAGGACTGGCTGTCGCCGGCGCTGCTCCGAGAGGCGTACCGGCACCTGGTGATCGAGGCCGACATTCTCGCGCAGATCGGGCCGGCCGTGAACGCGAGCAAATCGTTTCTCATTTACGGGCAGCCGGGCAACGGAAAGAGCGCGCTTGCCGAGGCGCTGTTTCGCGTCGAAAGCGCGCCGATTTACATGCCCTACGCGGTCGAATGCCAGGGCAATATTGTCCAGATTTACGATCCGATTTATCACCAGAAAATCGAGGACGAGGCGAAGGCGGTGACCGCGCTTTCGCTCGATCTTCCGCACGACGGGCGCTGGTTCAAGTGCAAACGGCCGTTTATCGTTACCGGCGGCGAGCTGACGCTCGACATGCTCGACCTGAGCTACAATCATCACTCGAAAGTGTACGATGCGCCCTTCCAGCTCAAGGCCAACAACGGCATTTATCTGATCGACGACTTCGGGCGGCAGCGCGCCAAGCCCGCCGAGATCCTGAACCGCTGGATCGTGCCGATGGAGCGCCATATAGACTACCTGACGTTCCAGGCCGGCGGAAAAATGACGGTTCCCTTCGAAGCGTTCCTGATTTTTTCGACCAACCTCAATCCCAACCAGTTAGGTGACGAAGCGTTCCTGCGGCGCATTCAGTACAAAATGTTTCTGCGGAGCCCGAAAGTGCCGGAGTTCCTCACCATTTTCGAGCGTTTCACGAAGAGCCGCGAGCTCTTGTGCGCGCCGGGCCTGGCCGAGCGCTTCGTCGATAAGCATTACCTCACCGGAGGCAAGCACTTCCGCCGATGCCATCCGCGCGACGTGATCACGCACGCGATCGATATTCTTAACTTCGAGCGGCGGCCGATGGAGCTGACCGAAGACGTGCTCGACCGGGCGTTCCAGAGTTGTTTTGTCGAAAATATCGATGTGAACGACTAAGGGACTGAACCACTCAGCGATTAGCGTAGTTGCGATCGTAGTAGGTCTGATACTCGCCCGACTTCACGCGCGCGATCCAGCCGGGGTTGGCGCGATACCACTCAATGGTTTCGCGCAAGCCGTCCTCGAAATTCACCTGCGGCGACCATCCGGTCTCGCGCATGATCTTCGCGCTTGAAAGCGCGTAGCGGCGATCGTGACCGGGGCGGTCCGCGACCGTTTTCATGAGGCTCTCGGATTGGCCGGTGGCGGCGAGAATCTGGCGCACCACGACGACGTTAGCAAGCGCGCGATTGCCGCCAATATTGTAGATCTGTCCTTCGCGCCCGCGCTCGGTGACGGAGAGAATCGCGCGGCAGTGATCGTCGACATACAGCCAATCCCGAATTTGCATCCCGTCGCCGTAGATCGGCAGCGCCTTCGATTCGAACGCATTCGAGATCATCAGTGGGATCAGCTTTTCGGGAAATTGATACGGTCCGTAGTTGTTCGACGCGCGGGTGACCAGGACCGGCATTTTGTACGTCGTGAAATAGGAGAGCGCGAGCAGATCCGACCCGGCTTTCGACGCCGAATACGGGCTGCTGGCGCGCAGCGGATAAGTTTCATCGGCTTCGCCGGGCGCATCGATGCTGCCATAGACTTCGTCGGTGGAAACATGCAGGAATCGCGGCGTTTTATGGAGACGGGCGGCTTCAAGCAGTGTAAACGTTCCGCGCAGGTTGGTCTCAAACACCGGCGCCGGTGAGAGAATGCTGCGGTCGACGTGCGATTCCGCGGCGAAGTTCACGATCACGTCCGGGCGGACTTCCTCGAAGAGAGAATTGACCAGCGCGGCGTCGCAGATATCGCCGTGCACGAAGCGGTAGCGCGGATTCTCCGCAATCGGCAAAAGATTTTCGAGATTGCCCGCGTAGGTGAGCTTATCGAGATTTGTGACCGGCGAATCCCGCCGGTCGTTGAATAGCATCCGCACGAACGCGCTTCCGATGAAGCCCGCGCCCCCGGTTACCAGAAATTTCATTTGTGCTGCGTTTCCCAATCGTACTGGATGGAAGGATCGTCGTAGGCGATGCGGCCTTCGTCCTGGGGATCGTACAGGCGATTGGTGACGTAGACTAGCATGGCGGGGGTTTCGCCGATCACTTTATAGCCGTGGCCGACGCCCGGCGGAATCAGCACCTGCCAGGTCTTGAGCGCGCCCAGATACATGGTGTTCTTGAGGCCGAAGGTGGGCGAATCCGCGCGCAGATCGACCAGCGCGACCTGAAACATTCCGGACGCGGGCGCCCACAGATCGGTCTGATGCCGGTGAAAGTGAAACGCCTTGATGATACCGGGATAGCTGAGCGCGGCCGAGACCTGGGTGGTTTCGGGCGCGAAATCCGCGGCGAGGCCCTGCCCGATACGGACGACTTCGAGAAAATATCCGCGGTCGTCGGGCCACAGATCGAAGGGGTGGAGGCGGACGCCGTGGATGCAATCGGCGGAATCGGCGGTGCGAATGAGCTTGCCGATGCCGCGCGGGCACTGAGGGGTCGAGATGCGAATGGATTCGGCTACCGTGCTCACGTTTCTTCAGGGTAGCGCGAATGCGCTACTCCGCGATGACTTCGATCGCGCCGATGCCGCCCTTGATATCGAGATGAATGGTGACCGGGGCGTTTTCGTGCGCGGGATTGATCCACAGGCCTCCGCGTTTTTCGAGGCCTCGCACGGAGACGTCGCCGATGCCGCCGGCGGCCGTCGCGAGGATGCCGACATCGTTGGGCAAGTACACGCGCGCATGGCCCACGCCGCCGTTGATTTCGACCGTATAATCCCGCTTAGGCTTGCCCCGCAGGTCCAGCCGGATTTCGCCGACGCCCATATTCACCTGCAAGCTGCGGAGGTTCAGAGTGCCGAGATTCAAGTCGGCTTCACCCGCGCCGAGGTCGGCCAGCAGGTCGAGCGGAATCGAGTCGTTCAAGCGCAGATTCCACTTATAAACGTACGAGCCGCCGTGCACGCCGCCGGGCTGTTCGATGCGCAATTGGCCACGGAAACTGCTCGCGTCGTAGCGCACGATCGGCTTCCAGGACGCAATGTTGTACTCGAAATCGGCGTCCATCAGCTTGGCCGATCCGCCGTCGACCCGAAGCTCGCCCGCGCCCATTTTGATCTCGACGCGCGCCATTTCGGATTTGTCGAGGTCGATGGAGCGGGTTTCATGCTGGAGCGATCCATGGCGCTCGAAATTTGCATCACACCCGCCGAGGGCGAGCGTCGCCAACGCCAGCAGCGCTGATTTCATTTGGAGAATCCCCGACTTGAGGATACGAGAGCGGGCCGCAAAATGTTCCTCCGGAGCTTAAGCCGATCGCGTCACACGCGCCAGTAATCGGGGCGCCAGGTTTGAATCGACTGTTTGATCTGCTTCAAATCCAGGTTGCCGGCCAGCGTTTTCTCGACCAGCGCCGGCAATTCGGCGTCGGATGCGAATCGCAGGGCGATGATCTGGGGCTCGGTCAGTCCGCCGGCCCGCGACTGGAGCGGCCCTGGCAGCAGTTTTTCCATACGCAGCCGCTCCTCGAGCCGGATCACGCGATCCTGCACTTTGAGCGAGTATATGCGCATTTTGAACACCGCGACGATCGCCCATAAGATGGCCAGGACTCCCACTGCCGCGTGGAATCCCCAATTGACGACCGCGTTGTAGATGGCCGCGATCAACAGCAACAGTCCGACCGGGGCCAGAAAGAAGTGAAACGGCGGATCCAGCTTGGCGTGGTTCTGAAGCGTTTGTGGTTTTTTCTCCATAGTGGATGCATAATACCGCATCAAGGCGCGACAATATAGATCATGTCCACACCTAGTGCGTCTACACCCGGCCCACGTCCGGCCGTCAATCGCCAAGTCGTCCTGGCCACCCGTCCCATCGGAAAGCCGAAGGAATCCGACTTCAACATCATCGATTCCCCGATTCCGAAGTTGAAGGATGGAGAGGTGCTGGTCCACGCGCTGTATCTTTCGGTCGACCCCTATATGCGCGGACGGATCAGCGGCGCGAAGAGCTACGCCAAGCCGGTCGGGATCGGCGAGGCGATGGTGGGCGGCGGCGTGGCGAAGGTGATCGAGTCGAAAAATCCCGGCTTCGCTGTGGGCGACATCGTAGATATTTATATGGGCTGGCAGCAGTACGCGATCTCGGATGGGCGCGGGCTGCGCAAGCTTGACCCGTCGATCGCGCCGGTATCGACCGCGCTGGGCGTGCTTGGAATGCCCGGAATGACGGCGTATTTCGGACTGCTGGACGTGTGCGAGCCGAAGGCCGGCGAGACCGTGGTGGTGTCGGGAGCGGCGGGCGCGGTGGGAACCATCGTGGGGCAGATCGCCAAGATCAAGGGCTGCCGGACGGTGGGGGTGGCGGGCGGCGACGACAAGATCGACTACATCGTGAAGGAGTGCGGCTACGACGCCGCGTTCAACTACAAGACCACCAGCGACTACGCCGCGAAATATCGCGAATTATGCCCCAACGGCATCGACATTTACTTCGACAACGTGGGAGGGCCGATCAGCGACGCGGTATTCGGTCTGCTGAACCTGCACGCGCGCATCGCGATCTGCGGGCAGATTTCGCAGTACAACAACACGCAGGTGGAAATGGGGCCGCGGCTGCTGGGCTCGCTGATTGTCGCGCGCGCGAAAGTGCAGGGCCTTCTGGTGAGCGACTACGCGCCGCGCTACGGTCCGGCGATGGCGGAAATGGCGCACTGGGTTCGCGAAGGAAAGATCAAGTATCGCGAAGATGTTGTTCTGGGCTTCGAGAATCTTCCGAAGGCGTTCATCGGATTGCTCGCCGGCGAAAACATCGGCAAGCGGATCGTCAAGGTAAATTGAAGTGCGTCGAGCGACGATGGCGGTGGCAGGTGCGGCGATTCTGGGCGCCATCATTTTGGATAGCGCGGGAGTGCTCGCCGCGGCCGACTGGCCGGAATGGCGCGGTCCATATCGCGACGGCGCCATCGTCAATGAACCGAAATCGTGGCCGGAGAAATTGAGCCTGAAGTGGAAGATCGAGGTGGGCGAGGGACATTCTTCGCCGATTCTGGTCCATTCGACGATCTATGAATTCGCGCGCGAGGGCGACCAGGAAACGATTCTCGCGATCGATCCGGCCGACGGAAAAATTCGATGGAAACAGCAGTATCCCGCGCCGGTGAAGGTGAATCCCGCGGCGGCCGCGCACGGTCCGGGGCCGAAATCGACGCCGCTTTACGCCAACGGCAAGCTGTACACGTTCGGATTGGGCGGAATTCTTTCATGCTTCGACGCGGAGACCGGACGGGTCATCTGGCGCAAGGATTTTGCAGGGCAGTATAAGAGCGTCTCGCCCGTGTTCGGCACGGCGATGTCGCCGTTGGCCGATCGGGGATTGCTGATTGCGCACGTCGGCGGCAATCATTCGGGCGCGCTCACGGCGTTCGACGCGGCGTCGGGCGCGGTGAAGTGGACCTGGGCCGAAGACGGTCCGGCGTATGCCTCGCCGATCGTGGTGGAGCTGGCGGGTGCGCGGCAGCTGGTGACGCAGAGCCAGTCGAATATCATCGGCGTGGAGGAAGCGACCGGAAAGTTGCTGTGGCAGATCCCGTTCAAGACCGAGTACGAGCAGAATATCGTCACGCCCGTGCTGTACAAAGACACGCTGATTTTTTCGGGGCTCGACAAGGGAGTTTTCGCGGTGAGACTCGAGCGCGAAGGAGCCGTTATCACGCCGAAAACGATCTGGGAGAACAAGGACGCGTCGATGTACATGAACTCGCCGGTGCTCTCGGGCGATCTGCTGTTCGGGTTTTCGCATTTGAAGAAAGGCCAGATTTTTGCGATCGACGCGGCGAGCGGAAAGACGTTGTGGACGGGTCCGCCGCGCTCGGGCGACAACGCCGCGATTCTGGCGAGTAAATCGACGCTGATTTCGCTCAACAACGAGGGCCAATTGACCATCGCGCGCGTGAATGGAACCTCCTTCGAGGTGATCCGGCAATACACCGTGGCCGATAGCCCGACGTGGGCGCATCCGCTGGTGCTGCCGGACGGCGTGGTGATCAAGGATTTGAAGACGCTGGCGCGATGGGGAGTGGATTAGGAGTCAGCGGCGAGCAGTTCCTGCGGGCTGGCGGTTCCCGTGCCCGGTTTCATGATCGTGATCGAGGCGACCAGGTTGCCGAAGCGTGCGGCTTCGACGGGCGATCCGGTGATTGCGAGCGCCATGGCCGCGCCCGCCGAGAAGCTGTCGCCCGCGCCGCAAATGTCGACCGGATTTTCGATCGATGCCGCGGGAACCAGTGTCTCGCCGCGATCGCCCCGATCGCCGCCATCGCCGATGACGAGCGCGCCTTCGGCGCCGAGAGTGACCATCAAAACCTTCGAATGCGTGTGGCGGCGAAGGGCCTGGTAATCTGCGGAGCCGCTCCCGATGCGAGAGCACGCGGCGCCGGCTTCCTCGCGATTCGACTTGAGAATCACTTTCCGGAACAGCTCGCAGCGCGAGCGGGAATCGACCCACGTCAATTTCTCAAGATCGGTGAGGGCGTCGCGGACGGCCGGTGTGATCGCGCCTCCCTCCGGTGTTTCCGCCTGATCGGAAACCAGGATCACGTCGAAATCCCGCGCGTTTTTTCGCAGCGAGTCGAGCATTTGGGACTCGAGCGCGGAAGGGAGCGGACGCGCATTGATAAAATCCAGGCGCGGGAGATCTTCGAGGCCGGTCAAAGCATGAATCAGTTTGGTGTAGGTGAAAGTCGAAATATGGGGCGAACGGATGAGCAGGTTGGTGGAGATTCCGCGGGCGGAGAGCGCGCGTTCGAGCTCCCAGCCGAACCCATCCTCGCCGATGGCTGCGAGCACGCTCACTTCGCCGACGCCCAGGGCGGCAAGATTCGACGCGACGGTTCCGCCCGCGCCGGGCGTAACTTCGATAGCGGTGACAGCCACGCGCGGGATGCCGGTTTCGCGCGAGGGATGGCTGAGCGAGGGATCGTAGCGGCACCAGCGGTCGAGACACACGTCGCCGACTACCAGCGCGCGCATGGACGGAAATCGCGCGAGGATTTCCGCGACCGTCATCGCAGGAGAGCCCGCCGCAAGGCCGGCACGGTCGCCCGATGATCGCCGCAAAAGTAAAAACTCTCGCCGCCGTCCTTCACGGTGCGAACGAGGATGGTTTTGTGCGGCCGGAAATAGTAGCCGGGATCGGACCTGGGAAGCTCGCTCCGGAAGTCGCCTTGAATCGGAACGAGATCGAACACGGCGGTGGTGAAATGTTTTATCGGGGCCGGGGATACGTTTCGAGCCATCGCCAGCGCCTTGAGATAGACTTCCGGCGCCATGACGGCCGATCCGAAGTTGAGCAGCACGCCGCCTTCGAGGCGCTCGACCGCGTTTGCGAAGATGAGGAAATCGCGATAGCTGGCCGCGCCCATGGACGCGCCATCGCAATTGGGATGTTCGTGCAGAATGTCGTAGCCGATGCCCACATGCACCGTGACAGGGATGGAGAGGCGCCAGGCGGCGGCGAAGACGCTCAGGTCGCGATGCGGGAAATCATCCGCGGCGGCGATGCGGCGGCCGATATTCTCCCCGAGGCCGAGATTTTCGCGCGCGGCTTGGTTGGTCCAATCGTTCAACTCGCCGGTTTCGCGCCACAGGCCGAACTCGCCGGTTTGAATGTAGCGCTCGACGCTTTCGGTCGTCGCGCCGATGCGGGCGAGCTCATAGTCATGGATCGCGGCGGCGCCGTTGACCGCGAGATGGGTCAACAGGCCGCGCTCCATCAGGTCTATCAGATGGCGATTGACGCCCGCGCGAAGAACGTGCGCGCCCATCATCAGAATTCGCGCGCCGCGGCTGGCGCGGATTCGATCGGCGACCGTCGCGAGATCGGCGTGCTCAAACGGCGGCGCGGGATCTTCAAGGCGCAGCCAATGCCCGGCGGTCAGATCGTGATGGCGGGCGTCGAGCGGCTGGATGCGCAGGCGCGAACGGTCGAAGACGTCATACTTCGATCGAATGGTCATTCCAGGAAAAGCGCCGCCATCAATTCGGCGTGGCAGAGGAAATTCGGAACGATATAATTGGCGCCGACGCCGATCAGACGCCGGCGCTTCCAATCGTCGACCACCCTGCATTCGGGCTCGGTGGTTGCGACGCCGACCGTGACGCCGCCCACCTGCTTCACTTCCTCGATCTCGACATAGCCGTCGCCGAAGCCTAAAATATCCTGGCCCTGGACGCCGGTGGTCGAGAGAATGCGCTGCACCAGGATTTTTTTCGAGAAGCTCTTGTAGTCGTCCTGCGCGCCGTAAACGCCGCCGTCGAAGTAGCGCGCGACATCGAGCAATTGGGCCTCGCGTTTCATGTAAATCTCGTCGGTACCGCTCGCCAGATACAGGGTGAGGCCGCGCGCTTTCAAAAGTTCGAGCAGGGCGCGGGCGCCGGGCACCAGATACTGCTCGGGCGAGGCGCGGCCGGCTTCCAGATCCTCGATGCGGCCGCGGATCAGGACCCACAGGCGGTCGAGATACATCTTCTTGTATTCGAGCGGATCGAGCGCGCGGCCGCCGCGTTTGGCCACATGACCGGCGAATTCCATCATCTGATAAATGGTCTCTTTGCCGGTGAGACGCCACACGAAATCGTCGACGATCGAGCGCAGCGCGGGTTCGCTCTCGCCGGTTTTGAGATCAGCCAGGATCTCGACCATCATGGGGACCATGACGTCGATCCAGCCGGACCGGATCAGCGAGAGGGTGCCGTCGAAATCGAAGAGGGCGACGCGGGCGCGCGGCGAGGGTGCGGGGCGGATCGATTCAAGCATTCTGAGGATCTGAGGTTACAACCAATATTCCCATTTTCCGGCCGCGATCACGTAAGCGCTGAGGCAGGCGTTGGTAACGGCGTGGGTGAGGATCAAATCGCCGAGGCTTTTCGATTTCACCATCCAGGCGTTGTAGATCACACCGGCAAGGAGGCCGACGTCCCAGTAGGATCCGTGCTCGGAGGCGAACAGCAGCGCGACCGCCCAGAACGACAGCGGCGTATATTTTCCGAGCGGGACTTTCTCGAAATCGGGCGCGATCAACCAGCGCATCATCCAGGCGCGCCAGAACAGTTCTTCGACGATCGGCACCAGGATCACCGCGCGGACGGCGCGCAACACCACAATGGCGGGCTGGGTTTGGCCTGCCGCGGTAAGGCCGGCTTGGGGCGCGCCGAGCATCGCGTTTTCAAACAGCCAATGATGGCGATAGCCGGGAAAAGCCAGATCGGGGGCGATCCAGATCAGGAACACGGCCGCGCCGAGGAGCAGGCTCGCCAGCCAGTGGGGCGCGCGGAGATCGATCACGGGCCGGGCGATGAAAATCAGAACCAGCGAGATCACGGTGACGCGCAGGATCTGATCGGCAAGATCGGGGAGCCGATAGACCCCATGGAGGGCCAGCAAGCCCATGAAGACGGCGAACGGCGCTACGTAGGGGACCGCCGAGGACGGCGCAAATCGCGGCAACCGCGGTAACCGCTTCAATCGCCGAGCTTCTGCAACTGTTCGTGGACCTTGTCTTCCTCGGCTTTGGAGGGACTTGCCTTGAGCGCGGTCTCGAACTCTTTCTTGGCCGCGGGCCGGTCGCCTTGCTGCATCAGCGCCATGCCGTAGTGGTAATGAAAGGTCGGATTGTGGGGATCCTTCAGGACCAGGTCGCGGTAGATCTGAACCGCGTTCTGGCTGAGGTTCTTCTTGATATAAATCCAGCCGAGAGTATCGGCCAGCTCGAGCGAGTTGGGCGCCTTCTGCACGGCGCGCTGCGCCATGTTGAGCGCCTGATCGAGATCGACGCCCTCCTGCGCTTTGATGTAGGCGAGGTTGTTCAGAGCGAACGGATTGTCCGGCTGGATCTTCAAAATCTGCTCATACACCGGTTTGGCCTGATCGTCGCGGCCGATGCCTTGCTGCGCCATGCCGAGCTCGGTCAGGCACAGCGTATCGGCGGGCGCGGCCTGGCTGCACTTCCGGAAATTCTCCATGGCGGCGTTGATGTCGCCCTTCAGCCGCTCCGTCTCAGCGAGCTTGAACAGGATGTCCGCGTTGCGGGGTTCCTTCTCGAGCAAAGCCGAATAGATTTTGATGGCGTCGTCGAAACGGTTGGCGCGCTTATAATCGTTGGCGACGAACATCTTCAGGTCGCGGCGGTCCGGCTCGCGCTCGATGGCCTTCTCGGTTTCCTTGATCGCATCCGCCATGTGGCCCTGGGCAATCATGGTTTCGGTCACGCCGATCAAACCCCGGTTGTCGCCGGGATGGGCTTTGTAAATTTCGCCGAAAACCTGCTCGGCCCGCTTATAGTCCTTGTCCTGAAGCGCGAGCAATCCCACCTGGTAGTGCGCCTGGGCGTTCTGGGGGTACGCTTTCCCGATAAAATCCAGCTCTTTGCGGGCCTCATCCCGGTCGCCTTGGGCGATCAGCGCCGTCGAACGAACCAGGTGCGCCTGAAGATTGCCGCGATCGAGCGCGATGATTTCGTCGGCGGCTTTCAGCGCCTTGCCGGGATCGTTCTTGGCGAGATAGATGCGGGCAAGCAGCTCGCGCGCGGCCAGGAAATCGCGGCGGAGCTTGACGGCTTCTTCAAGATGCAGGCGTGCGCCCTCGATATCGCCCTTGGCGACCAGCGCCCGCGCCAGGTTGTACTGAAGCAGGTGATTCTGCGGGTTTTTGGCGATCAAGGTTTGAAATTCGATGGCCGCCGCGTTGATCTGGTCCTTATCGCCGGTGGTAAGCATCAAGGCCGCGCGCATCGCCAGCGCGTCGTTGTCCTTGGGATTTTCCTTGATGATAGTGGCCAGAAGCTGGTTGGCCTGCTGCTTCTTGTTTACGGCCGCGTACACCTCCACCAGCCGCTTCTGATAGACGGCCTTGTCCTTCGGGAACGCTTTGATGGCGGCTTCGTACTGCTGTTCGGCGTGATCGTATTCACGCGCGCGAAAAAGGAAAAAGTCCCCGGTGAGGAGACGACCCTCGGGGTATTTCTTGTCGTCGGCAACGCGCTGGATCACCGCGTCCATCTCGGGGCGGCGATTCAGCAGGTAATAGTGCATCGCGAGCTGCATCAGATAGTTGGCGCGCTGCGGGTTGTTGTCGGCCTTCAATTTGAGGACCTGCTCGGCGTCGTCCGGCCGCCGCATCCGCATGTACTGGAGGTAGAGCACGTCGTAGATCGGCGAATAGTCCTTGTCCCGCGCGATCAGCTCCCGCGCCATTTTCTCGGCGGCGGGGAATTGATCGCTCTGCACCAGCGCCTGAAAATAGGTGAGCACCAGATCCGGCTGATAGGGCTTGGACGCGTTCGCGATCTCGAATTCCTTGAGCGACTCCGGGTATTGGCGATGCAGCAGGAACATTTCGCCCAGGATGCGATGTCCGTCGTAGGACTTCGGGTCCAGTTGAATCAGCTTGGCGGCCAGCTCTCCCACCTCTTTTTGAAGCGGGCCGGACTGAGCAGAGTTGTTGCCGGTGGAAGCGAGCAGATAGATGTTGGCGAGCTTGCCGATGGCGTCCGCGTTGGTGGGCTCAAGGTCGATGGTGCGTTGCAGCATGCGGGAGGCTTCGCTGTAGTTGGCGAGCTTCAGATCGGTGAGCGCCAGCCGATAATACGCGTCGCCGTACCGAAGATCCTTCGAGTACGCCTTCCTGTACATGATGCTGGCTTCGCGATATTTGCCTTTGGCGAAGAACTTGTTCCCGTTCTCGACAAGGCGTTGCGCCTGCGCCCTCGGATCGCGGTTGCAGGACGCGAGAATGAGCACTAGAGGCAGAAATGTCAAGAGTTTACGACGTTGCATCTTCTCTAGTAGATCACAAAACAGTGATGTGGAAAAGGGAACCAAAGTTCTAGACCGCGCGGCGACCCAGGCAAACGATCGGGCTGCGGAAGCACCCGGATGCAGCGCGATTGAAAACAAACCGCTTATTTCGGGGACATGACCCGCGCGCCGGATTCGCGATCGGCGGGGCGATACAACAGCTCGACCACGTCCCGCACGTAAGGCTCGTCGGCAATCTGCTCGATCACTTCAGCGGGATACGGGACCAGGGCGCGAAAATGGCCGGCGAGCTGCGCAAACAGCAGCAGACGGGCGGAGGGGTCAAGCTGGTCACGGCGCAGGAGCGCGTCGAGCGCGATACGGGCGACCTCGGGCTCGACTTTCTGGCGCAGGCGCGCGGCCAGGTGGCGATGTTCGGCGAGCGAGTTGTACTTGTTGCCGAGAACCTGATCGAGATCCGGGCGCGGAAGCCTGGGCGTGCGCACGACCACGGTTCCCGCGGCGAGATCGCCCAGGCGCTGACGACGGCGGCTGAACACGCAGGCGATTCCGCCCACCAGATACAGCGCGGGAAGCGCGTCTAGAAGGCGCATGAGGTTGCGGACGATGACCTGGCTCGGCTCGAGGCGCAGGCCGCGCGCGTCGACCACGCGCAGGCCGAGCAATCGCTTGCCGATGGTCTGGCCGCGCCAGCCCCACTCGGCGATCATGGCGTAGAGCAGCGACATCGCGAAATTCGCAACCACCAGCACTCCGCCGGCGATATCCCGGCCGAAGACCAGCAGCGGAGCGAGCACTTTTTCGAGCACCTGGCTGAAGGCGAGGATGGCGGCGAGGTCGATGAGCAGCGCCAGCATCCGGCTGAAGGGTCCGGCCAGGGGAAGCGCGAACTCGATGCCCTCGGGGGTGCGGATCAGCAGCGAATTGTCGCGGGGCCCGGTCATGACTCAGCCGGTTCGGCATGCGCGCCGGCGCGCGCGAGGAACAGCGTCAGCAGGGCGGCCTCCACCAGGCCGAATGCGATCTTAGCGCCATAGGGAATCACCGGCTCGTGATACTGCGAGAGAAACGACTCGACGATGCCGGCCCACACGAGCATCACGGCCGCGCCGCCGGCGAGCGTGACCACGTCGCGTGAGACCTCCCGCAGGCGCTCGGCGCGGGAGATGCGGCTGCCCCATCCGATCAGCGCGTGCGCGATGATGAAGCCGGTCTGGCCGCCCACCAGGATCGCGGGAATTTCGATCACGCCGTGCGGCAGCAGCCATCCCATCAGGAAAATGGTCTGGCCCGCGTGCACGTAGTCGAACGCGACCGCGCCCAGGATCACGCCGTTGTAAAACAGCAGGACCAGCGTTCCGAATCCGAAGGTCATGCCGAGCGCGATGGTGAAGAGGGTGACCTGGGTGTTGTGGGTCATCAGCATGGCCGAGAAGCGGGTCTTTTGGCCGGCGAGCCGCTGGCCTTGATCCTGTTTCTCCCTGGCGACGCGATCGGCCGGCGAACCTTGCAGGCCTCCGAACGGCATGATTACGGATTTCGCTTCAGAATCGATGCGTAGCGCGAGCGCGCCGAACGCGCAGCCGAGCAGCGTCAGCGCCACCGAGAGCTGGAACGCGCGCACATGGCGCCGGAACGTGCTCGGGAACTCGACCGTGAACCAGCGCCAGGGCCGGAAGGTGCGCCGCTCGCGGGATTCGTGGATTTCCGAGTAAGCGCGGCTGACCAGCCATTCCAGATACCGCCGCAGCTCGCCTTCCGATGCCAGCGTCGAGACCTTGGCGAGATCGGCGGAGGCGCGCTGGTAGAGCGCGTGGAAATGCTCCAGATCCTCGAGCGACATTTTGCGGGTGGGGTCGGCCGCGATCCAGTCGAGCGTCTTTTCAAGCGCGGTCCATTTCGGCCGCTCGGTTTCGACGAATCGCGCAAGGTCGAGGATCATAACAACTGTCTCTGCTTGACCTCATCATAAAGGCGAATGAGGCCGGTCGAAAACGCGTTGGAATCGAGCAGGGCGAGGCGCACGCCGCGGCGGCCGAGCATGGACTCGAGCTCGCGCAGGCGTTTCCAGGCGATATGTCCGGCGAGACGGCGGTAGATATCTTCCTCCGAATCGACATTGGACTCGCGGAACAAGGGCTGCGCGCCAGGCGGGCGCAGCATGCCGGCCATCACCAGGTGGCGCGAAGCGAGCAGTTGGGTGGAACGCGCGAAACTTTCGGCGAGCACCGGGTCGTCGAGCGAAGTGAGAAAGAGCAGCAGCGAACGGCGGCGGAGACGCAGGCGGAGGAAGGTCGCTATTTCCTCGAAATCGGGCGAGGAGGAGCGCGGGTGCAGCTCATAAATCGCGTCGCGGCAGGCGGCATAGTGCGCTTTCCCGTTGCGGGCGCGGACGAAGGCTTCGACGCGATCGGAGAACGCGGCGAGGCCGAACAGGTCGCCGCGCTTCTCGGCCGCCGCGCCCACGATGAGACCTGCCGCGATGGAGCGTTCGAGAGCGGTTTCCTCGCCGGCCGGGCGCGCGGAGAGACGCGAGGCGTCGATCACCACGTAAATCTCCTGCGTGCGCTCGATCTGAAACACCTTGGTGATGGGCCGGCCGCGGCGCGCGGTGGCTTTCCAATGAATTTCGTCGAAGCCGTCGCCGGCGACGTATTCGCGGAGCTTTTCAAACTCGCGCCCGCGTCCGATTTGACGGACGACGTGCGAGCCTTCGACGCCGCGGCGCAGCGCCTTGAGATCTTCGTTGCGGCGCAGGTTCGGGTAGACGCGGATCTCGAGCGCGATCGGCTCGCGGCGCCGCACGGTCCATAATCCCAACGGGGAAAGCGATTCGAGATAGCAGGAATCGATGCGATATTTTCCACGCCGGTGCGGCGTCCAGGTCCAGGGGAATTCCGCGGCGTCCGCGCCCGCGGGCAGATCGACGGTTTGTTCTTCGGCGCCAGACTCCAAGCCCGGTGGCGCGGGGATCGCGATGCGCAAACGGCGCGCGCTTTGCGAGGCGTTGTAAACCCGCACGCGAATCTGGCTTTCACGATCCTTAAAGAAGCGCGCGAGCTCCGGCGTGTGGACGCGCAGACCGGCCAGCGCGCGGTTGCGAATCAGGGCGTCGGCGAGGGCGGCGGCGACGATCGCGCCGATGATCGCGAGCATGGGGATGACCAGCTCCGGCGAAAGTCCGGCCGCGGCCGCGGCGGGAAACCCCACCAGCGTGAAAATCCAAATCAGGCGCGCGGAGGGGACCATCAAGCGTGGCCCCCAGCCCCGTCAGCGCAGCCAGACTTCGAGGCTCGCTTGTGGTATGGCCCCTGGCCCCTGACCCCTGACCTCTGGCCCCTGCTTTTCACACCGGCACCGCGACGCTCTCGAGAATTTTCTGGATCGCCTCGGCGGGGGTCATGCCTTCGATTTCGAACTCCGGACGCAGGATCAGGCGATGCTCGAGCACCGGGATCGCCATGGCCTTGACATCGTCGGGCGTGACGAAATCGCGATTGGCGAGCGCGGCGTGGCCGCGGGCGGCCAGCATCAGCGCCTGCGTGGCGCGCGGGCCCGCGCCGACCAGAACGCTTTCATGGGTGCGGGTGCGGCGCGAAATGTCGACGACATAGGCGGCCACTTCATCGCGCATCGCGACGTCCTCGACCGCCTGCCGCGCAAGCGACAACTGGCCGGGATCGAGCGCCGGCCGCACGGCGCCGCTTTCGAGAGCGGCCTCCGGCGAATTGCGGCCGAGGGTTCTTTTGGCGAGCTCCAGCTCGCTCTCGCGATCCGGCGCGGCCACCGAAATCTTCAGCAGGAAACGATCCTTCTGCGCTTCAGGCAGCGGATAGGTGCCTTCATACTCGATGGGATTCTGGGTCGCGAAAACCGTGAAGTTCTCCGAGAGCGGATGGGTTTCGCGATCGATGGTGACGGTGCGTTCCTGCATCGCCTGGAGCAGAGCGGATTGGGTTTTGGCGGGAGCTCGGTTGATTTCGTCGGCGAGCAGAAACGCGGTGAACACGGGACCGCGCACCAGCGTAAATTCGTTGCGCGCGAAATTGAAGACGTTGGTGCCGGTGATATCGGCGGGCATCAGATCGGGAGTGAACTGGATGCGCGCGAACTCGCAGCCGAGCACGCGCGCGAGGGTCCGGGCGAGCAGCGTTTTAGCGACCCCCGGCACGCCTTCGATCAGCGCGTGCTGGCGCGCCAGGATCACGATCAGGGCGAAATCGATCACCTGATCCTGGCCGAGAATCACTTTGCGGACTTCGGCGCGGGCCGCATCGAGGGTGCGGCAGAGTTGGTCGAGTCGTTCGGTCATATACTCCTGGAGTTCATGTTTTCTCCGTAAGGATACGGCACGCGGCGCGGTAGGCGTCGACGGGATTGGCGGCGCGCGCCAGTTCCTGTTTGACACGCTCGGCGACACCGTCAATCCTGAGGCGATCCGCGGCAAGGCCGGCGCGGGATTGGCGCGGCGCGGATTTCATCCATTCCGAGAAGCAGGTGTCCAGCAGTTCTTTTTTCGAAACGCCGCGGTGGAGCAGCGCGGTAAGGCCTTCGAGGGAATCGCGGCCCGCGACCGCGTCTTGGGCGGCGCCGGATGCCGCGCGCCCGTCAGGATCGCCGGATTCGCGCGGCGGCAGCAGGCTCGAGGCGCTGCGCCACAGAAACAGCGCGGCCACCACGATCAGAATCGCGATCGCGCCTTGCAGCCGGTAGCGGCGCATCAACTGCGTGACGCTGCCGGTCTCGACGACGCCGAAATGAGTTTCATCGAAGATGATGCGATGCGCCGGGCCGATCAGCTTCGCGATCTGCTCCGGATTGCGCGCCTCGCGCAGACCTTCGTTGCTCAACGGAAACGTATCGGCCGCGAGCACGATGGTCCCTTTGCCGAAGGTTCTTTCGATCGCTTCGGCCAAGTGATCGGATGGATCGAAAGCGATCGCCCGCCAGCCCGTCCCGGCGGTGGTCAGGTCAGGAAAAAAACGCGTTTCGAAATACAGCTCAGTCTTGCGCGGCATTCCGGAAGAGGTTGCGTCGCCTCCGGGACGAGCCATTAGATTAACGTGCCAACGCGCCTGCGCCGGCCTCATCTTTTGGGGGTCCTTCCAGTATGTGGACACGGGCAGGAACGCGATCACCAGCCGGCCGCCGTTTTCGACCAGCTTCTCGTATTCCACGAGGGCGTCGTCGTCGACTTTCGACCATTCTTCGGGATCGAGGCCGAGCACCAGCATCGTGTCGCCGGCGCCATCGAGCTTGTCGCGCTGTTTGTAGAGGCGCTCGACGCGGATGCCGGCAAGCCCGGCCAGGCTTTCGTAGAGGCCCATTGCGCCCTGCGGATCGGAGCGCAGCGAAGAAAACGGAGGATAGGCTTCGCCGGTTTGAAGCGGCGCGAACGCGATCTGTTCGAGGCCCCAGCCGAGCACGGCGAGGAGCACCGCGACGGATAGCCAGAGCCAGCCGCGTCCCAACGGGTTGCCGCTAGCCCGCATGATTCCTGATTTCGGTAAGTCGTGCGGCAAAGGCTTCCACCATTTCGCGATCGACGGCGCGGGTGCCATACCAGCCGCGCTCAAACAGCGCGAGATTGGTCGAAAACACGGGCGCGATTTCGGGATGGGTGCGGGCGCGCCGTTCGACTTCGCGGCGATACTCGAGCCCCGTCTTCCATTTCCGGATCGACACCAGGTTGCGCTCGCCCAGATATTTCAACCCCGCCAGATGCAGCGCGCGAAGCGCGAGGCGGCAATCGCCCTTGGCGAGCCACTCCTCGGCGAGCGAGAGCCAGGAGCTTTCGGGCAACTGATCGGCGGTGAGGGATTCGTCGGCGAGATTGACGGCGGGAGCGGCGGCGGTGACGGCGACCGCCTTCACGGCCGGCGAGCGGCGCCTGAGAAAGAACACGATGGCGGCGGCGACGATCAGCGCGACGATCAAGCCGGTCAGCGTTTCCAGCATCCGGCGCGACACCGGCGCGTCGGGCGAATGGGTTTCGCGCTCGCGATCCGGGTTCAGCCACCTTCTGATTGCGCTGGTGACGGCGCGCCAAGCGCGCTGCACCATGTCCCAGGCGCCGCGAATCCATCCCACCCATTTTCCCTGCGGCTCCTCGACGCCCGCCCGCGGCGCCCGCCAGGTGAATTCGCGGCGATGGATGACTTCATCGATGGATCGATCGAGCTGTGCGGGATCGATGGTCGAGACCTGACCCGGGGATGGAGCCGGGGCCGTCTGCGCCAGGCCCGGGCGCGGCGTGACGGTGAATATCAACAGCAATGCCGCGATGGTCACGGCCCTGCGCGACGCTTTGGACAAAGCCGCGCGGAGATCCTCGCCGGTCGAGATGGATTCTCCGTAGAAGCATCGCAGCACGAAGACGGCGTCGAGAACCGGATCGATCACCAGCCAGGTGAGCGCGAGCGCGACGGCGAGCGTGGTGGTGTTCAAGAGTCCGCCGCCGGCCCGCGCGAAATCGCCCTCGATTCCCAAAAAACTACGCGCCAGTTGCGGCAGAAACATGATCGCGAGCATGACATTCGCGAACAGCAGCAGGAATGCGAGGGTCATGATCAACAGCACGGCCCAGGTCTGGCGCGTCCACAGAACAGCCTGACGGCGCGCCACCCGGGCCGGACGCGGATCGCCGATCGCGGCATACAGGGCGACGTTGCGGAAGAACGCGACCAGCCAAGGAAGCGGCAACGGCACTGCGAGGCTCGCGGGCTGGAGCGTGGCCTGAACCGCTAGACAGCGGAAGAATGAGATCGGCCGGGTGTCGTCAGGTGAAAGCGTCTGATAAAGGCGTGCGGCGAAGACGGCCTGCAACGTGTTTTTCCAGATATACAGCGCGGCGAGGCCCAGCGACGCCGAAGCGAGATGATCGAAGGCGTACGGGCTGAGCATCATGTCGTTCAGGAAGACGAGGGCGGCCAGAGTGAAGGGAATCGCGCCGGCGAGATAAATCACGATGGCCTGCGGCGGCGCGGCGCGCAGCAGGTTCACTGCCTGTTCGAGAATCTCGATCGCGGGGCGTTGGGTTTTCATGCGGCAGGATTGGCGTGATGGCTCACTCGAAAAAATCGGACGGAACTCGCGCCAGCATCACGCCGAGATAATAGAAAATCAGCCATGCGAGCAGGAATCCGGCGGAGGCGAGCAGGCTCCAGCGCGCGGCGTGGAATTTGCCGGAAGCGGCGGCGGATTGCCGGCGGGCGACGCAGCCGGCGCAGATCATGCGGCCGAGATGCTCGACCACGCACTCGCGGCAATAAAATCGCGAGCACTCCGGGCATCGGACCACGGCCTCGCGCGCCGGATGATGCCAGCAGCGTTGATCGATGAGAGCCGTCACGGCGCGACCGCCTCGACGCGATTCGCCGGATGTTCCTGGCGCTGCCACAAGGCCGCGGCCAATCCGATCATGCCGGCGGCGGCGCGCCATCCGGCGGCGATGAATGCCTGAGAGCGGTCAAAAAGCGACCAAAAACTGGCGATGGGCGCGGGCGCGCCGCGCTGGGCCTCCGCGATCGCTAAATTGAACCACGCGCCAAAATGCCGGCCGATCCCGACCAGGTCCCAGCCGATGCCCAGGAGCGCGATCGTGATGAGCGGATAGATTAAGCTGCGCCGATCGCGCGAGCGGCGCAGCAGCGCGACGATCACCACCACGATCTCGCCGAACAGAGTGGTCGGCAGGATGTTGGTGACAAGCTGCACGTTCTTCCGCAGCAGGACGGTTGCAAGGATCACGGCCGCGTTGGTCAGAAACACGCCGAAGACGACCTCGGCGAGATATCCGGGGACGGGCGAAATCCCGGGTGGCTCGACCGCCGCGGAAGGGCCGGCGGGCGCGAACGCCGAAGTCCGTTCTTCGATCGCGGCGATGCTTTCGACCGGGACCGCGCCCTGCACGGCTTCGATTGCGGGCTGGAGCTTTTCGAGAAAGCGCTCGGCGATGCGCATGCGCGCGACCGGCGGCAGCAATTCACGGCTGACGGCGGTATGCAGATGACAACGGCAGCGCCGCCCGCGCGCCATATCGACAATCACCCACGCGAGCGCCAAGCCTCCGGTCGCGGCGAAAAATCCTTTGGCGAAGGTCGAAGAGACCAGCAGGAAAGCTAGCATCCAGAGCAGCGCGGTGGCGCCGAGAGCGGCTTCAAGCGGCGTTCGAGACGGCTCCTCCGTGATCACCACGGCTTGAATATCGGCGAGCGCGAAGCGCTGATAGCGTTCCGTGAAACGCGTCGAGCGGACCAGCAGGATATGATCGTCCGCAATCCACAACTGCGAGTAGCCGCCGATGGTGCGGGCTCTTCCGGTCAGCCGCCGATAAAGGGAACGCGTCATTGCAGTCCAGGGCGTATCTACGGCGTCCCGTTACGGCGCCGGGAGTTGGAAGCCGCAATCAGGACAAATATCAGAAATCCGATACCGGCGATTTCGGCGAGAGCGAGCAGCGCCGCCAGGTAATACCGGACGCGCGTGCGCGGGACCACGCTGCCGGGTGCGCGCCAGCGCCGGATCACCACGTACAGCGCCGCTGGCGCGCAGACAATCGGCGCCCAGAACAGCGGCACGGGAAACGTCGCGAGCGCAAGCGCGATGGTGTCGTACATGGTGCGGCTGGTTTCCACAACCTCGAGCTGGTTCGACGCGAGCCCTTTTTCAAAACACACGGGACACAGATGGCGGCTGTCGATTTCAAGCTCGCACAGCCGGCACAGGAAGCGGCCGCATTGATCGCAAGGCACGGCGGCGCGGCTGGCGGGGTGATAGAAGCAGCTCGCCTCGGTATCGGCTTCCAAGGCTTCGGGCAGCGCGCCTGCGCGGGCGCGCTCGATGGCCGGAAACACGGCCACGCGCACGGTCTCGCCGCAGACGCGGCAGCGGACGCCGGAGTCGCGATTCCAGGATTCGGCCGGAACCGGCATCGCGCATCCGCCGCATGAAATTGCTTGAGCGGGCATCCTACCTTACGTGAATGACGCGCGTTTCGCAGAGGCGATCGTGCAGCCCGCGCTTCTCCTGGTCGAAGCCGATCATGATGAATCCGATATACAGGATAAGCCCGCTGAGAATTCTCCCGAAATAGCGGCCAAACGCGACGCCGACCGAGATCGGACCACCGTCGGCGCGAATTACCTTGAGGCCGAGCGCCATCTTGCCGAGCGTCGCGCCTCTCGACGTGAGGAAATAAACCTCGTAGGCGATCCCCAACGCGAAATCGACCAGGATCAAAAGGCCTTGCGCCGCTAGAATCCCCGGAAGAGAGGAAATGGATCCGCCCGACGCAATGCCGGCCGATCCGGCTCCGATCATGAGCGCGAGCGGAATGTTGACGATCGCCCCGACCACGCCCAGGAGGATTACGTCAATGACGAACGCGACGAATCGGATCCAGAATCCGGCGTAGCGCCGCACGCCGATGGCTTGTCCGCCTTCGCGCATGCGCTGGAGAAAGATCGGCTTGCACTGTGCGCACACACTGGCGTTGCCGATGGGGACCAGTTGGTTCGCTGCGAACGGGCGGCCGCACTCCGAACAAAAGCTTGGTTCCGGGCCGATGGGGACGGCGGGCATCGGCGCGGGAGGCCTTACGCCGCGCACCGCGCCATGCGGCTGCCAGTTGGCCATGCCTTCGTGCCAAACCAGTGTGTCGTCGCGCACTACGCCCGCGCGAACCAACTCGTCCAGAGAGGTTTCTTCGACGGGCCCCACCTGGCGGCCCTGATCAGCGTAATACCAAATTGTCTGTGACACGATTCCCCCTAGTGTACCCAACGCGCCGCGAGAAGCCGCCGCCTCTTGCGAGGACGTGATTGAAAATTCGCGATTGGGGAAGTATATAGACGCGGGCGGGAGAGTGTCAATAAGGCGATTGACGCCGTGTCAAGCCTTTTCATCGGCGCGTTCGGGCGAACGGCAACCCAGCCACGCCGAGACGAGGAAGCTGGAAAAGAACAGCGCCATCATGACGACCCGCGGGATAATAAACTCTTTGAACTGATGATTGCTCCCCTCTACGGGACGAAGCAACCACGGGAACGCGTCAGGCATGAAATGACCGAGCGCAATCAGCGCCAAGGTGATCATCCCGGTTCGAAGCACGCTGAGCCAGCGAAAAGTTCCGTTGATCAACAGCGCAGCGGCCAGTATCGGCAATGCCGCCAAGGCAACTATAGTAGGGACCCTCAATTCAAAAAAGAGCTGCGACAAGGGCCATGGCAGGAGATACCAATTAAAAGGCAACCCTGTTGATCTGTCGACGGTCTCCCACAACAACCTAGGCATTTCTGTTCCGGCGATCGCGTAGCAGATCTGCGGCCAGTGTCGCCGGCCCTCGGCCAGGAAATATATGGCAATGGCGACGAGAACCTGCCTCCAGAACCAGCCGTGGGTTTGTCCTTCGCGGAACCTCTCGATGAGATCGCCGGTCAAGGCCTCGTTGTCGCCACCCGGACGCGTGTGCCGTAATAACCAGATAGCTAACCTTGGCGGATTGGATTTCTTGCCGCTCATGTGCGCCTTCCTTCGAGAAGCGGTATGCCGCTCCACAGGTTAGTCAATGCCGTGCGGGTCATTTTCAAGGCTCGAACGCCCGCCGGCGTGACACGAAAATAGCGCTTCGCCCGGCCGCCGCGCTCGGGCGTCGGGTCTCCCAGCGACGAAGTCGCAAACCCTTTCTGTTCGAGCCGGTCGAGCGCTGCGTAAATGCTGCCGAGGGCCACTTCCCTCCGGGCGAGGATGAGTAGTTCTTTCGAGATCGGAACTCCGTAGGCGTCGTCGCTCAATCGCACGACAGCGAGCAGAACCATCAGTTCCATCTCGCCGAGATAACCGCGCTTCGGCATTTGTTCAAGTATAGTGAAGAAATCTTGTAGGAATCAACCCAAGGCGAGATACGTGTGCGCAAAATACACACGGGGCACGCACGGCCAAAAATGCGCCGGCATGCCCCGTGGCTTCTGGAGGGTGAGCGACAGGTCGAAAAAACGTTCCTTAAGGGGCCGCGGTCACATGCGCGCGGCGATTCTTCTGCCAGCAGGCTTCGTCTTTGTCAGTGCAGACCGGCCGGTCCTTGCCGAAGCTCACGATGGTGAGCTGCGCGTTGGGGATGCCCATCGAAGCCAGGAAATCCTCGGCTGCGCGGGCGCGCTTATCGCCGAGCGCCATGTTGTATTCTTCCGAGCCCCGCTCGTCGGCATTGCCTTCAATCAGCAGCTTCTGGGCGGGATAGGCAGCGAGAATGTCGCGGATCACCTTCACGTCGTCAGCGAGCGCGGTGCGCGCGTCGGTGCGGATCGTCGCCTTGTTGTAATCAAACAGGGCGTCTTCCATCCGAGCCAGGTATTGGTTGAGCTGCTCGCGAACCGCCGGGGGCATGCCCGACGATTGGCTCGGATTTTGAGCCGCACGTTGTGACGATGGTGTGGCATTGGAGGTGGACCTGGGCGTGGCGGGCGTCCGGGCTGGAGCCGTGGCAACCGGCGTGGTATCGGCGGGATGGTTCGCGGCCACCGGCGCGGCCTTGTGGCACGCGGCCATCGAAAGCAGCCCGGCGATGCCCACTGCGGTCAGTATCGTTGTCTTCATTCGTAATCCTCTTTTCCTTTCGTCTCCGGCAAGCTCTGCCTTCTTGCCCAATATCTATTTTACAAGAAATTCGATTCGTAAAATCTCAAGGCGCATGATCCGCACTTCTATTTTAAGTAAGCGCCACCGGCTGTTTTTCAACAATCCTGTTCGGACGGTATTTCGTAGCCGCCCGCATTCGATAGACTGGAACAGTAAGAATGGGGTTTACTTTTTTCGCTCGCGGACGCCGATTGCTGCTGGCGGGTTTCGGCGGTCTGCTGGCGCTGATGCTCGCGGCGGGTGTGGATGCGTTGCTGGTGTTGCGCAAAGTGCGGACGAGCGACGCGCAGGTGCGCGATCTGTACTTCGCGCGCAGCCGTTCCCTCGAGAAAGTTCGCAACGGCATCTACCAGTCCGCGATCGTCATGCGCGATTATCTGCTGGCCACCGATGCCGCAATCGCGCGCGACCAGATAGAGAAATGGTCGGCGATCCGGGTACCGACGGACGCGGCGCTCGAGGAGTCCGCGTCGGTGCTCGATCCGGCCGAGCAAACGCCGCTGCGCACCTTGCAGGGCGAAGTCGCGGTGTATTGGAAGCTGCTCGATTTCATCGCCGAAATGCGCGGCGACGACCGGCGCGTCCGCGGCGCGACGTATTTCGCGACAGAGCTGGTAAGGCGGCGGACGGCGATGCTGGCCCTGGTGGACCAGATCGATCAGTTGAGCGCGCGCGAGCTGACCGCCGGCGACGCGCAGTTGAACGCCACCTTCGACGCGCTGCGGCTACGGATGATCTGGATGCTGGTGGTGACGCTCGGCGGCGGACTCCTGCTGGCCGCGGTCACCGTGCGCCGCACCTTGCGCCTCGAAGCCGAGCTTCGCAAGCGCTACGAAGAAGGCGTGCGCACGCAACAGGAGCTGAAGGAGCTCTCCGCGCGGCTGCTTTCGGCGCAGGAAGAGGAGCGGCGCGCGATTTCGCGCGAGCTTCACGACGAGGTGGGCCAGTCGCTTTCGGCGCTGCTGATGGAGGCGGGCAATGCCGCCGCGATCGTGCCTGCCGTTTCGGCCGAAGTCCGGCGCCACGTCGAATCCATCAAGAAACTGGCCGAGGCGAGCGTCACCGTGATCCGCAACATGACGCTGCTGCTGCGCCCCTCGATGCTCGACGATTTCGGGCTGGTGCCGGCGCTTGAATGGCAGGCGCGCGAAGTATCGAAACGAACCGGCCTGCGCGTGCACGTTACAGCAGAGGAAAGCGCGGGAGAATTGCCGGACGAGCTCAAAACCTGCATTTATCGCGTGGTGCAGGAGGCGCTTCACAATTGCGCGCGACATTCGCAGGCGCGCAGCGTCAGAGTGGTAGTGCGGCAGGAGCCCAGCAAGATCGTGTTGAGCGTCGAGGATGACGGACACGGCTTCGACGCGCGGCGCGTGCGCGGGCTGGGTCTCGTCGGAATGGAAGAGCGTGTGAATCACCTGGGCGGCGCATTCGAAATCGAATCGCAGCCGGGCGCGGGAACCAGGGTCGCTGTGGAGTTGCCAATTGCGAGCTGAAACGACGGTAATCCGAATCATTCTGGCTGACGATCACACCGTGATGCGCAGCGGCCTGCGGCTGCTGCTGGAGCGCCAGCCGAATCTGCAAGTGGTGGGCGAAGCGGCGGACGGTCGCGCGGCGGTGGAGCTCGCGGCTTCTGAAAAACCCGACGTGGTGGTGATGGACATCGCCATGCCGCATTTGAACGGCGTCGAGGCGGCGCGCCAGATCGCGATCCGCAGCCCGCACACCGCCATCGCGATTTTGAGCATGCACAGCGATGAAAGCTACGTGATCCGGTCGCTCAAGGCCGGCGCGCGGGCATATTTGCTCAAGGATTCGGCCGAGGCGGACCTCATCGCGGCGATCCACGCGATCACCGAAGGAAAGTCGTACTTCAGCCCGGCGGTGCGGGACCTTCTTAAGGAAGATTACATGCGCCAGTTGGACGAAGCGGGCGCCGAAGACAGCTACGAGCTGCTGACCACGCGCGAGCGCGAGGTGCTGCAACTGGTGGCCGAGGGCAAGAGCAATAAAGAGGTCGCGAATCTGCTGAATTTGAGTCTGTATACGGTGGAAACGCACCGGACGCATATTTTACAGAAG
>Ga0182024_10006379_pt1 | contig 25933 bp, 57 predicted proteins | sample P32metaG_FD_120480 | JGI IMG/M metagenome (GOLD analysis project Ga0182024, IMG submission 120480) | Permafrost microbial communities from Stordalen Mire, Sweden - P3-2 metaG (Illumina Assembly) | ecosystem: Environmental > Terrestrial > Soil > Wetlands > Permafrost | place: Sweden: Stordalen... | reverse complement strand
TCTCTGACTTCTCGGCCAGCAGCGCGGCGTCGATGCCGTACTTGGCCAGCAGCTCGTGTGCCTTCTGGTTGCAGGCATCAGCCTCATCGAAGTTGTCGGTTCCCTCAGCCTTGGCCAGAAGCCCCTTGATCCTCCGGAGCACTGCCGCGTTGTCGGTGTCGCTCAAGTGTCGTCCCCTCCCGGGATTGAAGTTTGAGGTTCAGGGGAGAGATCAGGCTCGGAGCTGTAAGCGCTGCGGGCCGTCGCCCTGGCTTCTCCTCCTGGGGTCTCCCCCCCGGACAACTCGATCTAACCACACCCTGCTGTCAGGTGTCAAGCGGCTGGCCGCGAAGCTTCAGCTCCTCGTTGAGAGCCCACAGCGCGATCAGTGCCTGGGAGATCTCCTCCAGGCTGGCCAGGTCGGCATGCTTCCCGTAGTCCCGGAAGCCCTGCTCCATGCCCGAGCCCGCCTGATCCGTCCAGTCCAGCAATGCCTGATCAGGCATTTTCCTCACGCGCCGGGCGGCAGTCTCGTACGCTTCAGCATCCCAGTTCGGGATGCTGGTCATCCTCGCGGCGGGCCGGAAAAACTTCACTCGTCACCGTCGAAGGCAGCTCCGCCTGATGCGTGCTGTTCTTTCGCCGCAACGGGAAACTCCTGCAAAGGCTGCTGACGAGTAGTCACGTTAATCCCGGCAGGCTGGCCCGCATCCTCAGCCCGGTACTGAGCCGCTTTTGCCTCGGCGTAGTCGTAGGCCCTGGCCAGGCTATCCGGGTACTGCTCACCGGCAGCCACCAGGACTTTCTCAGTGCCGGGCACTTCCCTTGCCTCCTGCGCAGTGTCTGGCTTTTCCTCCAGCCCCCAGTGCTCGCCCTCAGGTGCCGCGTAACCTGCTGACACACCATCAATGGCGTCCAGGATATGCACGTCCGAGGTCGCCTGAAGCTGCCCGTTCACCCGGGCGCGAAGGCTCTCGTGATGGCCGCTGTCTTCCTCATCCAGCCAGTAGCCGACCGCGATGGCAAACGTGGTGAGAGGAAGCCGGTAGACATGGGTGTAACTAATCCGGAACGGTCCCTGGATTTCGTACGAGCGCTGAACATGATGCAGCGGTGATTTTTTATCCAGCCGCAGCATATGCCAGAACAGGTGCTTCGTGATGTCGTGAGTAACAGGCACTGTCTAACCTTCCCAGACCCCGTAGGGGTAATTGTTTAGTATTCTGTTAATAAATCTGCCCGGAGAAGCGGAGCGCTTAATCCTGCTGGCAATATCAGGAGTGACCTGGTAATAAGCGTAGTCGGGGCCTCCGTCCCCCCAGGAAACAATGAGTGTCTGGGCAAGCCTATAGTACTCCATGCGCGAGGTGCGGGGATCTCCCGGGTTGGAGGAGCGCGTCGGCTCGAAGATCCAGTCCGGGCTACCGCCCATAAGTTCCCTCGCCCGGTCATGGTAAAGGGCTGCCTCGCTGGCCTTCTCGTCCAGCTTACTCGGGTTCTCGACAACGGGAATGACACTGCCGGGAGACTTCAGTCCCTGCCTTGCCCACCATTCTTCTGAGGCTTTACTCATCGTCGTCCCACGGCTCCCCGTGACTCCGGCGCTTCTCCGATAACCCTAAGAGGATGAAGAGACTTATATGAAGGACGATTCTCGCCAATCTTATCTGGCTCGTATGGTCCGGTCGGAACAACTTCATGAACATGCGCGCCGTAATCCCGGGCCACGTCTTTGCTCGGCGTAAAATATGCATGAGGATCATCAGTTGCCCAGGCATCATGCCCGGGAGTAACGTTCTCGCCAGGGCTGAACTGATGGTGTGATCCGTGGAAGAACTGCTGAGGATGCAGAACTTCCTGTGCGTCACTCATAGCGTGACTACTGTCACCGAGTCAAACTCCTCGGCGGTAGAGCTGTGCGGGCAGTGTGCCCCCTGCCTCAGGTGGTTCCTTCCCGGCCCGAGAACGCACACGTCCGCACGATCGACCCCGGGCACCCAGCTCGTGCCGCCCTCGCGCGCATGAGTAGCCGACTCCTCGCGGAAGATCTGGTGCCGGAAGTGCTCACGCTGCTCGTCCGAGGTCAGCTCCTGCTGCCGGACCTGAACGGGCATCGCAACATCGTAAGCGTCGTTAAGGTACATCAGGGCCTCTTGCCAGCATAAACTTTCAGCAGCTTCCCGCATTTGGAAGCAAGGTACACCCGGTGAATAGCCCTGGACAAATGCAGGCCATATGCTTTTGCGCGGGGGATGCCGGTCTTTCCCGGCGCGGCAAACTTAACGCCGTGCGAAGCGTTATCCAGAGCACGCAGGGCTTTGCACGTAGGCACTTGCGCTTTTATCTTCGCAAGCGCGACCTTCCTGGCAAGCCGAGTGGCAAGTACCTGCTGCTGCGCATTATTGGCCGCGATCCGCCGGTCAATCTCGGTAATCGCTGACTTACGCGCAAACTGCGCCGACGCTGTTTCCTGACGGGCAATATCGTTCGCGACCTCGTGATTAACGTACGCCAGGTTGCCCACGATCACGACAGCAAAAATCAGGATGCACACAGCGACGACACCCGCTATGCTCGGACGTATTTGCCTAATCCTCGTTATCATCGCCATAATTCCTGCTCCAGCTCGGATGCAAAAGGCCCAGATGCCGTTCTACTGCCGTAAGGCGCTGACCATGCTCGAAAAACATTGCCATCTGCTTTTCGCCTACAGCCCGGACTGTCTCATCGAGCTTCCGTACTGCCACTGTGTTCTCGTCGTTTGCCTTTGCGGTACCCCTCAGGGTGGCCTTAAAGTCCTCCCAGTCTACCGCGCGCTTAACCAGCCAGGAAACAAACGCGCCGAACAATGTAAGGGCCGCGATAGACACCCCGACAATAGTCAGCAGTACGACAACGCTCATGCATGACTACTTCCTTCTGGGGGGCCAGGACCACGTCTCCAGGATATCAGCTACCCCCGCCATCAATAACTACAAAGCGGCCATCATGAGTAACCAGCCAGTTGCCCTCGTGAAGATCCGGATTCGACAGGCCCTCGGTAAAGCCGTCAGCCGGGGGCAGCCCCTTCAGGAAACTCCTCAGGCAGGCCAGGGCGTCCCTGAACTTTTGTTCTGCCGGTGTTCCTTTCAGCGCCGGGTTACTCCCCTCGAACAATGGCATGGCCAGCACGTAACGATCCCGGACTTTGTACAGCGACACGGAAGGACTCCAGCTCCTGCCGAAGTGCTTCCGGAAGAATGCGTACTCCCGGCGGTTAGCGGGGTCTCTGTGCGGACGGTGGCAGACTTTGTAGACCACACCGTCATCCGATAGCAGAACCACGCGGTAACTACCGTGCCCGAGATACCGGAATCCGGTCATTTCCCCGGCCCGGTCCAGGCGCACCGTTTCCCCGTCGTAATCCTCAAGGTCAAGGATGTTAAGTGCTTCTGTAAGTGCGCAGGCTGCGGCTGCGCGAGTACCCGGCATGTCGCCCTCCCGAAGAAAATAGTTACCTGACTTCGGCCCAGTGCCGAGTATAAGTAGTGTACAGCCACTCGTTGGCCCAGTCCCAGTCCGGCTCGCTGCGGAGAATCCGGTCAGGACCATTCAGGCATCCTCGCAGCTCCGCGTCCAGTTCGTCAATCATGGTCAGGACAGCGCTTTTTTCATAGCCGCCCTGACGGATTGCCCGGACAACAGCACGCTCGTAGTATCTCATCGGCAGCGTGATCTTCCCCATGCTCAGCAGCTCGACGCCCTGAAAGCCGAGGCGCACCGCATGCCCGGCGAACTTGGTGTCGAAGCCATACAGCTCGATCAGCTCAGACCGTGTGACGCCGGGGGATCGCTCGCCTAGCATCGCCTTCTTCTGCTCCCTGAGGTAGCCCAGGAAGCGCTCACCGGCCTGCTGACTGAGAATGTTCCCCAGGTTGTGCATCAGGTCATCCCAGACCGGAGACGACAGCACAACCTCTTCCGGCGGAACGAACAGGCTCACCAGGATCGACGGGTTACCGGCCATCGCCAGCCGCAGGAATTTACGCAGCCCGTAAATAGTCAGGTCCAGGTCACCCGCTCCGGAGCGAACATGCTCGGGCTGAGACCGCCAGATGTACTGGTCGAATTCCCTGTTGCCGATGATGTACTGATGCGGCTCGATGCAGACGCCCATCTCGTCGCGGTCATCGGTGCCCGCGATGGCAGTGCCGTGCACACCGGAGCCGACCTGGCAGCGGAATATCTCATTATCCAGCGCCACCCTTTCCTTCTCGGGCGTGCAGTGCCTTGCCACTCCGTGTATTTTCGCCATTAAAGTTCCTCAACTTCTGTGATCCATGCGTCGGCCTTCAAGTCCGCGAAGCCATCCAGGTGCTCTGCGTCCCGCAGGGAAGCCGTGTTTATTGCAGCCCGGGCGTACTGTGCTTCGGTGCGGTGGTACTCAGGATCCGCATCAGGCCAGTCATCCACCTCAACCGTCACCAGAAAAGTATGCTCTGCCATCTAGGGTCGCACTCCGATCGTTGGCTTGAGAAGATCAGCATGCAGTATGCCGAAGCCGCTGACACTGTTCCAGTCATCGTACATACCGTGGGGGAGGATGATGCTCGGGAGGTACGGGTATTTCAGCCCGTGCCTCAGTTTCAGCGCGAGATCAATAAGCGGGCCGAGGATTGCCTCATCCGCCGGGGAAAGGTCACTCCGCTGACTCTTCGGCACGCCTGATCATCTCCTGGGTGAGAAGCCGCCTGTCCTTCTTGAGAAGCCTTCTGCGCTGGCCGGGCGTCAGCCAGCATTGCAGAACGTCCTCGCGCCCGGTGCGCAACTCTGTGTAGACCAGCTCATCGCAGTCTTTACCGTGGTTCTGCTGGCCGTACCGGAAGGCGCGTTCAGCCGTAGTAAGGGGATTCAGTAGTGCGTGCTGAGCTTCGCCTTCTCCGGCTGCTTCGTCACTCCCGGCCTCCGCAGGAAGCTCTGCCCTCGCTTCAGGGACTGCTGCACGTACCCTTTTTCTAGGATCCCCGCTTCGGCCATTGCCCGTATTAGACCAGCGTACTTTTCCCACGAGATCTCCCTATCCAGGTACAGGTGAAAATGACCTTCCGTTGATGACGGCACCAGCCGCGCCGGGAAGTCGATATCCAGGCAGGGCGCGTGCTTCCCGTTCATGCACAGCGAGCCTACCAGGTTGGCGGAGCTGGTGCTGACCAGGCGGTGCTGATCCTCCCAGCCCATGTGCGTACGCTGCTCGTTATCGACGGTGTCGGTACCCGGGACGTACGAACCTATGTCTTCGACGTACCAGACCCCTCGTCGGCAGAGATCCCGCACCTGCGTGGCCAGCTTCTGAACACCCAACTTATGCCCTCCTCGTTACCGGACCCAGGCAGATGCACACAGCCGGATCACAGTGGCAGAACTGCTCGTACCAGGCGAGCCGGTATTTCTCGTACTCATCGTCCGGCATGGCATTATGCTCAGCCGCTGTCGGCTTATTCGGATGCTCGAACAGCATTTACCCTCCTAGACCTGGGCGGTGAACTCCCTGCCCCGGTACATTGCCCAGCCGTCGTAGATTGAAACATCCTCGTACGAGAACTCTCCGTCGCCGTCCTTGTACTGGAGCACAGCGGCCCCGTGCTGCCAGTCCTCAATCCTGGTCACCGGGACACCGTCCAGGTCTATGCCCCCCTTAAACGACGGCACAGCGCCGTCCAGGCTGCACAGGCAGCCGGGTGAGGCAGCCATGATGACTCGCGGCCCGTTGCGGGTGGCGCGGGTGCGGAAGCCCTTCTCCACCCGGTGAATATGGAAGGTGATGGTGGACACGCGCTCAGTACTCAAGTACTTATGAACTGTGGACCCACCACTGTTCACCTTGTCGCCGTGCCTGGCCACGATGCGGTCGTTGAACCAGAACTCCGATGCCGGATAACCGGGCACGTATTCGACGTCGTAATCACCGAACCTGCACAGGAAGGGCACCGAGAACACCGGCCAGCCTTCCGTGCTTCCCTGCCTCAGCCCGAAAGCCGCCTTCGCGTTATCCAGCAGGTAGTTCGGCATCCGCTCCTCATGGTTACCCGCCAGCCAGACGATCCTCGCAGCAGGGAACAGAGCCCGCAGCGTAGCGAGGAACTCAGTCGCCCAGTTAATAGTTGCCTGGGTAGTCATGGCGAATGCGGGGCTTAGCCGGTAGCGTCCCATCTCCGCGAAGTCCATCCCGTCCCCGCCGATAAGAATCACGTCGGGGGTAACGGACTTGCCTATCTGAATCGCGACGTCAATCGCCTTCAGGTCATGCAGCGGCTTCAGCGTGCCGTCAGGCATCCGGTAATACCCGGCCTGGATATCAGGCAGGATCAGGGCGGTCTGATAATCACCGAGGGTTTTGGCGTATGGCCTGAAGCTACTGTTTCCCTGAATGAATACGTCAGGGGGGGGTAGCCTGCTGCACTACCGGCCAGCTAGGTGCCCAGCGGGCCGTCTCGACGCGAACGCCGTACAGCCGGGTGACTACTGGCTCTTTATTGGCGTCCTTGCTCATCGTGTCCCAGGCCGCCACGCGCAGTCCCCGGGCTTGCCCGGGATCAGCGTTTGTCTCGTCCAGCAGGGCGTCGAGCTTGTCATGCAGTTTGGCACGATCATCAGTGGAGAACGTGACACTGTCTGCTGCTGTTTCGGCATCCGGGGGGGTAGGCACTGCCTTCTCCACCTCAAGCTCGTTGAGGGCGCCCAGACGCCAGCGCCGGACAGAGGACTCTGTTGTCTCAAATCCGATCCACTGAAGATTCCTCGCCGCCTGTGACGCGCCGATACTCAGGTCTTGCAGGACACGGCGGATAGCAGCCTCTTCCCGTGCAGCTTCACTAAGGCTTCGTATCGGCACAGTACTCCTAAGGTTGCCCGATGATCTTCTAGCAGACTACCATAGCCGCACGGATGCGGATTTCCCGCTCCATCCAGTCCAGGATGTACGGGTAGTGACGGAGCTGCGCAGCCAGGTTGTCAGTGCCGTTAAACCGCAGCGGGGTGGCAGCGGCTACCATGCGCACCCAGTTGCCCGAGCGCTCCACCAGCCCGTACTTCTCCCCGAGAATTACCAGCTCGCGCGCCTGGTCGATACCCGCGCCCCAGCGGATATTGAATACCGCTCCCTCATTTACCGGGGCGTAAGGATTGCGCTGAATGACAGCGGTCACTGTCTGCTGCTGCTTCATGGCATTCGCATCGCCGGACAGGAGCTTCACAAGCACAGAGGCGCTCAGCTTCCCGGTCCTGGCAGTGTTCCCCCACATGTCCTGGCAAAGGTTAGCCCGGGTCTCAGTCAGGTAAATAACTGTCGTACCAGGAAGAGGCTGCTCCTCCAGCTCATCGAACGGCACGTCCACCACGATGAACGGCGAGTTTACCCACCCTTGCCCGAAGCTGAGAACAAACAGGTGGGGGGTGATCAGCAGCTTGCCATTGTTAATGCCCAGCCTCGCCCCGTAGGCAGCGTCGTAATTGTTAGTAATCAGGATAGTGTTAAGCCCGGCGAGCTGAGCGTTAGCCAGGGAATGGTAGGCCAGCGTGGTCCTGCCTGTACTGGGGGCACCGTATATCTCGATCTCGCGGCCAAGAGGCCAGCCTTGCACGCCAAGCGCTATGTCCAGCCCGAGAGATCCTGTGGGGACTGCCTCGACTACTTCCGGGGCAGGCATGCTGCCGTGCCGCTCCAGCATGCCAGAGACGTCATCGGGGCTCATTCAGAAGTCGTCAGGATCGAAGTCCTCGCCCGTACGGAACATCTCCCGCTTCACCCAGCCGACATTGAAGCCATCCAGGTAAGCATTGGCGCGAGCACTCGTGTACTCTTCCTCGCACTCTGTTTCGGTGCGTACGATAGCAGCCAGCTCTGCCTCACGGCGGTGGGCGGCGACCCAGTCCTCGATCATCTTAATGATCGGGGCGTCACCGAATGGCGCGGGGTTTGTCGGGTCCAGGGTCAGATGCTGCTTGATTGCACTCAGCAGGACGCCAGCGGGTACAGCGGTCATTGAATTTCCCTCCAGAAGATGAACGTGGACGCTACTCAGGGTACCCGATTCCGAAAGCAGGCACCCGAGAGCAGCGGTAAATCAGCCGGTTGCGGTGATAACCCGTGCGCCCGGCGGCAGCACGATCCGGTCCAGCGGGGACGGGCCGAGTACCGTATCCCCGGATGCCGGGGTCAGGGTCATCACGTACGAGCCAGTCTTCGCCGTACCGGCACTGTCGGTGTAGGACACCTGGTAGATCGACTTGATAGTCGGCAGGAACGAGGAGACGGTCCCGGATCCGGCAGCGGCCTGCTCCGCATCGGCGGTCGGGTAGAAGTCCCGGCCAACAGCATTGTCACAGGGCAGGAACGCCGCGACAGCGTCAGTCGCAACAAGCGCCGACACAGCGGTCAGAGATTCAACGTATGCCATTGACGGCACCTTTCGTTCAAGCGGACAGGAATTCCTTACCTCATTCTACGCGCAGCTTCACGCGAGAGGTAAACGAGCGTTACCAGTCCGGTCCCATCTGCAATTCAGCAACACGCTGCTCAGCCTCTATGAGCAGATTCTCAAGCACCTGGCTTTCCTCCAGGGAATCGTCGTAGTCCCGCTTCAGCTCCCTGACCGACTCCAGGACCATGACAGCGAACTGCCTGCTCCGCTTGCGTGAGCCGTCCAGGTACGCACCGGGGCCGGTGTCGCCGTCTGTGTCGGCCCCGGAAGCCACGTAGATGTCCCACAGGGCTTTCTCGTAAATGCTGATGTAATCAGACATTGAGCTGAGCCTCCACTGCCTGGGTAACACGCCGGTACTGCCGGGTGCGCTCGGGCTTTACATGCTTCGCCCGCTCTTCTGCCTCCGCGCGCTTGCGTGCCTTGTCAGCTCGTGCAACGCCCTTGTTCCGCCCGTTCTTCGACGGCGGTCCCTGCGGCCCGTGGTAACTCATCTGCCTGGCACAATCCCGGTCAGGAACAAGAACACTGACGCCAGGCCCCAGAGAGCCAGGAAACCTACTGGCAGGGCCACAGGCCAGCATACGCCGACGATGAACGCTACCAACGGGGCGAACACAAGGTACTTACAGACCAGAGCCAGACCAGCGGTTACGCCGTCCATCTGCTCCTGTATTTTTGAAGTCATGGTCTCCACAGTCCTCTCTCACGCATCTCACGTTCCCACGCTGAGTTGATGCCCCAGCGTACACCCAGGGCCATGCCCAGCAAGCATGCTGCTGAAACTGCCCCGGTAATCAGCGCGCGCTTCACTAGTCAATCACGTTTTCAGCTCGTAGCTGCTGCACGATGGCCTTCCACTCACCCTGCTTGAAGTCATGCAGGATAGGTGCGCCATGAGCTGGCTCCCCGGCGACGTAATACGCCTCCCGTGTTGTCACGCGCACGATCCGGCCGTTGTCGATTTCCCTGATGTCTGCCCGGTAGTTCATTTGCTTTCCTCCTACGAAAAAGACCACTGCCTGCAATCCTCACGCGCGAGGGGGGTACAGGCACTAAATTCAGTTATTACTGCTCCCCCAGCCGCCCCCGGAAAAGTGAATTGCCGGGGGAGTAAAAACCCGTTTCATGTACTGCTGGCACACCGCGCAGAAAGGGCAGACAGCGGCGATATCATTCTCGGTTATCGCCCAGAAAGCCTCAGCCGTATGTTCCGGATTACCAGGGCACCGGAATTCGTAAACAGGAATGTCAGGTCACCGCCCATGCCTCAGCGCTATTGAGCGACCAGTATCCGCGCGCCGCGCCTTTCCGGAGTACCCGGTCGGCAGAATCCCAGTCCTCTGCGGCAGTAGCGCAGATAAGCTCTGCCATAGCGATCAGCCGGTTCTCAGAGAACCGCAATTCCCACGGCCGGATGGATTCCATAGTGCACCTTCTCTGCCTGGTTTACACGCCAGTTTCCCTGCTAGTAGTAATCACCCTCACTTCAAGGCTTCCCATTTCCCCCACCGGGAATTCATACTCATCCCCGGATTCAGTGACCACGGTCCAGGTGGCGCTCTGCACTTCGCCGCAGCTCTCGCAAGACTCAATTTCAGTGTACACCTCACCCGAGACACTCACCTGCACGACATCCCCGTCGCGGGGCTCGTAGATCTCCCCCGGAGCGGTCGGAGACGTTCCCTCCCCGATTCTATCCGCAAGCCAGAGGATCCCCGCCTTGGCAGCTCCCGCATTGGCAAACGCATTGTCAGGCGTGTCCCGGGCATACTGGCGGGCGGTCTCCGCCATGTCGGCCAGCATGCGCTTTTTACAGGCTGCCACAGCCCCCTCGGCGGCTGCCCTGGCTACCGCCTTCCAGTCACCCAGCACGGGCTCGGGGAGGACTATAACCGCCAGCTCAGCGCAATCCTCAGCGGATTTCAAGACGTCAGCAGGCAGGGTCATGGACGCCTCTCCCCCGGCAGCTTCCCGGCGAAGATGCATTCCGGAAAGGCGTTCCTGGCCGCATACGCCCCGCATTCAGCCAGGGAAAAACAGCCTGCGCAAATCTCTTTCGCTGCCCGCGCGTTTGCCTCATCGGGCGGGATCCCGTCATTGGTGTCCCAGAGAGCAGGATCCTTGCCCCGGCAGGCCGCCCTGCTGAGCCATTCCATGTTCTGTACTGCCATGCTGTTTCCTCCAGCTGGATTACGTGAGCTGAGAGCGAATGTCCTCAGCGATGCCCCACTCCGCCAGCATCAGGGCGATCTCGTTCTCCTCGAAGTGGTGCTTGCAAAGCGTCAGGGTCAGCGCGCCCTTGACCACCCGCACAGCGGACAGCGTCTTTCCGGGCCGCTCCTGATCGCAGGTGTCCCACGCAGACAGGGGCGGGTACTCCGGGGTGCCGTCGAGACGTGCGGCAAGGGCTTCCATGTTCCGGTCGTATTCGGCAACAGCGGTGTAAGTCATCCTGGCCTCCCGGTTACGGTGATCTTGGTTCCTGAGTCTCCATCGTACCTCCTGGAGGACTCCGCGTCTACGGAACGGGGACAGCTCTCTGCGCGTCCTCCAGATCCTCCAGGGCGTCGGCCAGGTGTCCTACCACAGCGAAGTCCTGCACAGCGTCAGCGACAACCCCAGCCTCTTCCAGGGCCTCCACAGCGGCTTCGATGGTGACCATGATCAGGTCAGTCAGCTTAGCCATGCTTCCTCCTCGTTTCACTCATGTCCTGCCGAGACTAGCATACCCGCTCGCCGTGCCACCACCAGCGCAGCTCACTGTTATAGTGCATCGCGTTCTCATGCCCGGCGTCCAGGGTGCAGACTACCGGATCCCCCGCGACGGCTGCCGGTGGCTCGGCCCCGCAGAAGGGCTGCCAGATCACGTCACTCATCGTAATACTTGCTTATCCTGATCAGGTGATCACGTAGTTCCCTGTTTTTCCGCACGAACTTTTTCCACGGCCTCGGGGAGAAGTGCCTGACCGGCTCATTACTGATGTGGTGCCTCATGGCAAAGCCCAGCCCCGCGCCGGTCAGCAGCACGAACAAGACAGCCAGGAGGATACCCATGCTCCTCATAATACAAAATGCCCGGGGAGAAGTGCCCATGCCTCCCCGGGCCGATCTTAGTCGTTCTCCAGGCCGGAATCCTTCGGAAGATTCCCCGCTCCCTCGGAAGGGCGCGGACGCGAAGCACCCGGAGCGGGCACTACCAGTAGCGGGAACGGGATTCGCACCCGCATCACCCGGGTTATGAGCCCGGCATGTTACTTACACCATCCCGCGTCGGCGGAAGCTCTACGGAAATTAAGCTACGAGCCTTTCTTTGCCCGGGTGGATTCCATACCACCATCTCCCGCTTGCGGATGCTCTGCCAACTGAGCTACCCAGCTCAGTTAAGAGCCGGGGCAGGAATTGAACCTGCGACCTTCCGCCGTTAATCAGTCACAGCAAGCGGGTGGAGTCGAACCACTGCGGCCTTTCAGCCGCCTGACGTTGCTAGCACGTCACCGCCCTATGCCATCAGTGACGGACACGACACCTGCTGTGACCAAACTTACGCCCGCCAGTCCTGTTAAGGAGGACGGGAAGTAATGCCCGGGACATTGTATCGCCCCACCGGGCAGGGGCTAGACCTTTTGGTTTTCCGACTGGGGTCTACCAGTCCGTGGAGACGCCGGGAATCGAACCCGGGTCTTTCAAGTTACTCATCAGGACTTCTCCGTGCGCAGCTCAAGTTCCTCTGGTTATCGTCGTTGCAGGAACTAGCGAAGCATCTCGACGTCGTGCATGCCCCTTGCGGGGGTACCAGGCCATCCTTGCGACGTCAGGTTCCCGGCCGGATGGCCAGAACCGGGACTGACGCTCACGCAGCGGTAGCTGCGAAAGAACGCTTAGTTGCGGCGTTTATCTTTTCAGGCCAGTTATTAACGTGGTATCAGTCCTGCTTCCACGGCACGCTTCTCCCGATCAGGCCCCCGAAATCGAAGCCTGTCGTCCCCATGTAAATCCACTATTGAGTTATTAGAGCAGGGCACACCACAGTGCCGTTTAATCCGGTCTATACGATCCGGACCCTACCCTTGCCAGAGGCTCAACCCCCGCGTTGCTAACTGTAGCACATGCTGGTAGGGTCTAAACCATGACTCCGATACGGCACCTGCTGCCGCAGAAGCCCGTCTCCTGCGGGAACCGCCGTGACCTGCCCAAGAAGCAGCGGCGGCACGCCTGGACGGACTGGGGCATCGACATCCGGCACGATCCTGACAAGGGTGACTTCCGGCCCAGGTGGGTCAGGGTGTGCGATACCTGCGGCCGGGACGATGACCAGGCTCCTAAAGGCCGTACTCTATAGCAACGCAGCAGTTGTGGCGAACCTGCCGCTCGCCGTCGTAGGCCCAGGTGCACCAGCATCCGGACGTCAGCGTGTGCGGACGATAGGCCGAGCCGCCCATCTCCCACTGTGCCCGGCCGCCGAAAATAGCCACGCTAACCGGAGCACGCGGCTCAGGAGGCGTGTAGGCAGGATGGAACCTGACCCGGGGCGCGGTCATCCTGGCAGTCCCTCCCAGATTTCCCTGCACTCAGGACAGACCGGGTAATTCCTGGGATCCCTGGTCGGCACGAACTTCTTCCCGCAGAGCGCGGTCAGCTCGGTGCCGAACACATAGGCATCAGTAACCAGCTTTTCGTCAACATGATGGGCGTACCGATCATGGTCACCATCGTTACCCGTCCTGGCCGGACGAGTCAGCTCCTGAAGATCATGCATGCTTTACCTTTCTTTCGTGCCGGGAGCGGGAGTCGAACCCGCACGCCCTTGCGGGCAGGTGCTTTTGAGGCACCAGAGTCTGCCATTCCATCCACCCCGGCCGACTGCCTTATGGTTTAAAGCAGCCGTCGCACAAGCAGATGCAGGCCCTCCCGAACCTCTTCCAGGTATCCCCGCCCCAGCGGAGCCTTCCCCACTTCAGGCAGATACTGCACCGGCCTTTCATGACCTGGGGCCGTTTACGCCGAAGCCGAATTCCTCGGGGGCGCTGACTGCCAGTGCGGTGATTCTCCGAACGCGCATTTACTTCCTCCTCATGATGTACTGCGGCGCACTGATGTACGCTCTCACAGTGCAGTATAGCTCCGGGAGCTGGGTACGATCCAGCACTACGAGGGTCAGGGCCTCGCGTCCTGCCAGTTAAACGATCCCGGATTGCGCTGGCCAGGCGGGCTTCGATCCCACGACATCCGCTTTAACAGAGCGGCGCTCTGCCAACTGAGCTACTGGCCATTGTATTTGCGGGGGAACCAGGAATCGGACCCGGGCCTCACGGGCTGGAAGCGCGGATGCTGCCACTGACACCATTCCCCCAGAATTGGTCAGGGTGGCCAGATTCGAACTGACGACATCTCGTTTCCGAAACGAGTAGGCTACCAGGCTGCCCCACACCCTGCGGTATTTCGCCAGTACCCGCTGAAGGTACCGCGCTGTCGCGCAGGGGATGGAGGTCGTTGATAGCTCATAGGCCGATTGTATCACTTCCTATTCCCGGGCCAGGAGCGAATAATCCTGGCTGCGCAGAAGTGCTGCCCGTTGTCGTCCAGCGCGACAGCCATCAGGCATTCCAGTACGAGCGCGGCAGCCACGGCTTCAGCCAGACGCGGAAGCGCCACCGGGAGTACATGCGGTAGACCCGCAGGCGCGGAGTGTGATCGGGGTACTTGCAGTACTCGCGGTCCCCGATGCCGGTCACCTCGTAGTCGGCGCGCTCATCGCCGCATCGATGGCAGCGGAAGTACTTGAAGGTGCGCCCGTTGACAGCTTCAGCGTCATCTCGCTGGTCATTCACTCCGGAGGCGTCGGCAGCCAGATGCTCATCGACGTCCGGGTCCAGCGGGTAGCGGGTCTTCGCTGGTGCTGCCAGATCCTCCTCGGGCTCGGCCAGATAGCGGTCCAGCTCCTCCTGGGTACCATCCCAGGCGGGATCAAGGCCGGCCGCAGTGGGCTCGGCCTGGACCGCCTCAGTCACTGTCCCCTCCTGTACTTGAGCTTGATCTGCCGCCGGGCACCGAGCCCGACCAGCCGCTGGTAGGCATTCGCGTAACTGTTCTCGATGCCGAAGCCATGCTTGCCTGGCTCGCACTTGCGCAGCCTTTCCGTTGCGGCGCTGAACGCGAACTCCGCGCGCATCAGCTCATCTGGATCGATCATCTGGCATCCATCCCTTCGTCTGGCCCGGCCGGGTAGCGGATCTCGTGATCATCCCTGAACTTCAGCGCCAGGCCGCAGTTGCGGCAGCTACGCGCGCCTTTGCAGTGAGCATGATCAATGTGCAGCCTGCTCTTGGTACCACATATAAAACAGCCGCGCTCCAGCCAGGCGCAGTATACCAGCCGGGGAACGTGGTGCACCCGGGCAGCACTGCATCTACGACACCAATCCCAGCGTTTCGTGCGTTGCCTCGCCCACTTAATATTCGCTTCTTCGGTGCTGCCGCAGTACCCGCATATCCATTCGTCAGTCCGCGTGATGGGTCCAGGGTAGCGTGCGATGACGCCCAGCCGTCTCCAGACCAGATTGTTACTACACCCGAACATGGCCGCAATCGCCTGCATGCTCATAGGAGTGCAGTACATCTCCAGAAGCCGCTCGCCGGTGACTGGAAGAGCGCGCGCGGGCATTGACATCTCGGGGTTTTCCTCTCGGGGTAGTGCCGACGTCCCTCAGCCTACCAGCTCCGCCTCCCGGCGGTCAACCCGCTGGCTGCTACTGTTGCGGGCATGAGATCCAAGGGCGGGTACGCGCGCTGCGCGACCGTGACGGCAGCTTGTGCTGGCTCTGCCTCGCTGACCGGCACGTACCGCTCGCGTTCGTCAGCCGCTTCACAGATTTTGCATGCACTCTTGCACCCGTCAGCCGCGTACGTACTGATGGCGAAATCAGCCAGCAGCTTCATCTCACCGCATCGGCTGCACTATGATCATCAAGCTATCTCCAAGGGGGCAGTCTAGCACGGACGTGCCCTCCCCGCAAATTTACCGAATATAGATTACCTAATATGAATATCGTATTATCTAATTCCCGAATACTCTGGCCCTATATTCGGTAATCTATATTCACTAATTATTAAAACTACTGTTAGCTGAACTATATTTTGAATATAAAATCGCGCGACCTGGGCATTGTAACCATTAACCAATAGCGATTAAGGGTCGGGGGGCCTTAGTTAGCATGGCTAATAACATTAATATAGAATGGCCCAGGCGCAGCCATTCTATATGGCCATGCATCCAGAGGTCCCCATTCCCCCGCCGCAATTATCAATTAACGATTATGATTATGCAATATGAATACGGGCAGTATCATAATGACTTATCCGGGAGAAGGCGCGTCTCCAGGTCATGGTCCATGTATATAGCCCCGAGCCCTTGCGCCGCGTATCCCTGCGGATGCCATGGCTCCCTTACCCTCCCCCAGGTAACATCACAATGGTGATAACGGTTCGTATTGTAATTCCACTCGGCTAGCTCGCTGCATACCCAGCACCTGCTGCGCCTTACTGCCTTCGCCCCCGGAGGGGGATGCGAGACTGCCATGCGGCCTCCGCCCGGTAGTTACCCGTGCTAATTAGCTTACCTCATGACCGCGCACAGGTGGCTGCCCGTGCCGGGAGCGCAGCCAGGTAGTTAGCACGGCCAGTGTAAGTACCGGGCTCCAGGCCCCGGGATAAAGAATGGCCACTGCATAACACATAATGGCGAGGCAATGAATTAGTGCGCCCAGGACATGGAGGGGAGAGGAGGGAAAACCTGATAACTGAATATGAGGGGAGAGGAGAATGTATTTACGTGCCAGGTGACAAGGATAGTAGTGCTCTCTCTCTGTATAGAGCACTCAGTGACCTTATTCTCCCCCGGAAATTGGAGTTTGGAATATGGGCCAGGTGACAAAGGATCGTAGTGCCTGCTCCCCTATGTGAAGCTGGCTCAGTGACCTTATTCCCCCCCGGAATTAGAAATCTGGGCTGTCATGAATATGCCTTCTCACGCTCAGCCGAGCACGAGACGGAATCCTTGCACTGGTGCCCGGCCCCGAGAACAGGTGCGTGAGGATTCATATAGGCATCCTCACGCGGGATATTCCTTTTACATCCCCAGCACTTTACCCAGGTGCCTTCTTTCAGCGCGCCTCTCGGCATCTTCTTTACCTGAGCCGGATTGATATTATCCTGAGCTGTCATCAGTAGTTCACCCGCACCATCTGCTGGCCAGCCCGCTTCGCCGCAGAATACCTGTGATGACCGTCCGCCAGCACGCCGCTGCGCTCACCGCGCGGTGAGGTGCTGGGGTTGCCCTGGGCACTCACGTAATCAGGCCCCTGACATAATACGTCGCGGTGTAGTCACTGAAGCTCGCGATATGCGCTCCCGCATGCCCGCGATGATGAAACACGCACAGCAGTTCCAGGTTGGCAGCGGACTCTACCCATTTACCCACCGGCATCGAGCTGACACCCGGGTAGACGGCCTCCAGCAGGCTCAGGTCAATCTCGTTGAGCATCGCGAACTCAATGTCCTTGTGGTGGCACTCAAGCGGCCTGGTGAGGTCGCATTCGGATGTATCGCCAATCCTGTGCTCCGCCGCGAAATCACAATGGTAAGAGCCATCTGCCTTACGGCGCTTCTTATAGGCGTGGAAGTCAGAGTAGAACGGGTCGGACTCACGCGCACCGTGCTCAGGATAGTGGATTACATACCTGCGGGTGACAGCCTGAAGGTGAGCGGGAACAATCTTATCTGGCATGCAGCCATTATCTCAGGCTTAGCCCAGCGGGTACACATCTAGCCCCTGGGTGCCGCAATCGCATTTCCACTTCTCGTACGCGTTGTCAGCATCAGCCCTTATGTACTCAAGCTGCTTATCATGCTCGTGCGGCAGCCAGTCCTCAGGCGTTATCATTCAGCACCCGCCTGCCTATCTGCTCCAGCTCATACGCCAGGAATATATCCCGGTACTCAAGCAGCACGCACCTGCTGAATGCCAGAGCCGCATCCCACGGGGGACTGCCGTACAGCACATTGCTTTTCCTGCACGCCGAGAGCATTCTTGCCCGAAGTTCTTTCAGCTCATCAGGCAATAGCTCGGTGAGCCAGTCATCAGCTCTCATTACATCCACAGATTCCATGATGCCAGCCATACTGCGAATGCCGCGCACACGCCAATAGCACCAGCGACAATGCCGATACACAAGAACAGCCATATCATCGCCAGTTCCCCCGTTCGCATGTGCCCCGGTCGAGCAGGCAGGCACGGTAGCCGCACCCGTCGCAGTAGTCATGTATATGAGTGTAGCCTGTGCCAGACTTATCAACCGCGTGAACATAGCCCAGCGGACAGTAAATGCACTTATCGTCGGCAGTCACATTCTCCGCCGGAATACACTGCGCAGCCCCCGTCGCATGGCTCAACGTTGAATGGGATGAATGGCGTTGTCATTACTGCCGTACCGCACGTAAGCTCTTTACAGATATGCGGGTTATCCCGGCCCTGCCCGGCTATCTTCGAGCCGCACATCTCGCACCCCGGCTCAGCTGGGGTCATCATACTTCACGCTGACATCAGCATCATCGTCCAGAAAGGGATCACAGTACTCGAAGACGAATGACTGAATACACTCTTCCTTGTCACACGAGCAGATATCACCGATGACATTATCATCGTCATCGTATGCTCTCAGGTGAAGCGGCGGCTCACCCTGAATCTCATCGCCGCAGATTATGCAGTTCATTGCGTCCATTCCTGCTCGGATTTCCAGTAATCATACCTGGCCTGCTCGTCCACAACGGGCAGCCAGTGGGTCACGCCGTCCCTGTACTCCACCAGGTAGCACGTACGCTCGCTCAGCGTCACCTGGGTGACTATGCGAGCCCACTCACCTGAGCGGAAGCTATAGGGATGCGTAGGGCGTATCAGGTCCATCAGCCCACTCCTGCCCGGTGAAGCTCATAGCACGGGCACTTGCTCCGGTCGCGCTTGCAGAACACCACGCTGCACCCTCCCGAAACACGGTTGCCGTAATGATCACGGATATAAAGCTTGCCGTCTCTGGTAAGGGCAAGCTCATGCCGCTGTCCCGCAGCGATAGCTGACGGCTGAATCACCTCAGGCCAGTTCCTATAGAAGCCCAGGAACTCAGCATCCTCCATCAAGCTGCTCACCCGGTGATGCCCGTCCGCTGATAGCCCGCAGGACGATTGCCCGGCCAGCGGTCTCTGATCTCCTCGGGCCTGAATGCCGTGCTCGGGCACGGTGCCTTCTCCGGATCATGCTCGCCCGAGAAGTTAATACACTGAGTTACGCGCATCTGCTGCCAGTCAGGGTAATGATCACAATACTCACACGCACCAGGCGCATGAAGAATCGAGCTGTCGCAATGCGGCGCGAACGCCCTTTCGCCTTCCATTTCTCTTCCCTTCGCACTTATCCATGCACTTAAAGAACTCGGGCACCGTGGTCCACAGCGTGCCGCAGTAATCGCACGCGTAAACCAGCGGTGCCCTACTCAAATCAGAGAAGAATCTTCAGCAGGATAACGATCCCAATGATGAAGACAATTCCCCCGACAATTCCGAATCCCATATTTCACCTCTCAGACGTTGCTATTGCCACGGGTCCGGCGGCCGAAGCGGCTGCCAGCCCAGGTGCCGAAACCTGCCAGGTGCAGGCACACGAAGACCAGCCCGGCACACACCAGGGACGGCCAGGTCAGCCACACGCTGGTGGTGACGGCCAGGCCGTGGAACAGGAAGGCAAGGAAGAATGCCAGTGCTGCTACAAAAATCATTGAGAACTCTTTTCTGTTGCTTCCAGGTTACCAGCTTGCGGATCCGCCTTCCCGAAATCAGTTATCTCCTCATCAGTAGCCGCATCAGCGGCAGCCATGGCCCCCGCATCAGCGGCAGCCATGGCCCCCGCATCTGTAGCGAAGTTAGCGTACAAAGAGACCAGCACAAGGTAGAACACCGAGATCTTGAGCCATATTACCGGCAGCAAAAAAACAGCAGTATGACAACCACGGCATTGCACAGCCAGAACCTGAACATGAACTTATGGAATCCGTGCTGAGTTGCAGGGTTGCCCTCAAAGCGCTTAATCAGCAAGCGTGCGGTATTCAGCCTGCGCCGCTTCCCCAGGCGAATGTCCTCTCGCCCGTTACCTTCAGCGGATGACTACTCCGCCAGCCCTTGTGGCTTTCCCATTCATCCGGGGGCAGCTCCGGATCATGCTCAGCCGCGCCAGTAGTCTCTACGGAGTACACATGCCCTCCCTTGCCGCCGCCTCGCTTACCGGCAAAATCCATTGCCACGTAAGGGCTCTCGGACATGTACACATGCAAATGCCTGTCGTGGTCATCCCCGGGCCAGGCAGACGGATGGCCGGGCTCCACCATATCGCCAGGCTGCATTTTCAGGTGCGTGCCATGATAAAACTGCGGCCTGGAAAGATTATCCTGCGCGGTCATTTACCTGATCCTCGCGACCCAGGGGCTAATCTGCTCGGGCTCATGTCCTCTCGGTCCCTGCCCGTGCCCGAAAATATGCCCGTCCCACCTCATCAGCTCACGGTGAGCTGGCCGCGCGACCAGGCCGCCGGGCTGCGGCTGACGCTGAAGATCCCCGGTATGCGTGCCAGCAGGCTTGCGCCCGGTGCCCCGCGCAGCTCCCGACCGCTCGTACCTTGCCTGTGCGGCAGCGGGCATGCCCAGGCCGCCGCCTGTCAGGAAATTACTAAGCCGCGCTGAGATACTCATTGACTCGCCGTTCTCGTGATGTGCTGCTTCAGTTCCTCGTGATGCGCAGCCGACTGCCTCATCGCCTTATCATGCAGCTCCGCCCTGTGCCACTTGCCCTTCAGGTACGCGAACCCGACAGCGGCAAGTGTAAGCGCACTCGGAGCGAACATGTTCGACCACATATTAAGATAAAGATCCTGAACGAACACATGGAAGAAGAACGCGGGCCAGGCAGCAATGAGAATACACACACCGATGGTAACCGTGCACAAGATAATGTACGTATCTATCTTGTGCAGCGTCATCCAGGTGATCATGATTCTATTCTACTTCTCCCCCGCGCAATTCCCTGCGGACCAAACGCACGCTGTCGCCCTCGATGCTGTAGCAGCAGTACCAGAGCCAGCCGTCCTTTCTCATGCCATCGGTTAGCTTGTAGTCTTCTGGTTCCATTTCCTCGGGATGCCGGGCATTGGCCGTGACTACCCACTCAGCGAAAGCAGTCGCCTCTGCCTCGTTGGCAAAAGGCGTGACCTCCGTGTCAGCATGGCGGTCCTCTGTGATCACGAGATAAATGTTCATGACGGAAACACATGCCCCTCGGCCAGCTTAGCCAGAAGCCCGGGCGTGACCACCTGGGCGAATACCTGACCGCACATCCATGCATTGATTCCAGCCGTTTCGCCGCAGAAGGCGACAAGCTGAGAGCAGATCATCCTGTCCTCGCGCAGAACCTGGCTCAGCAGCCAGGACGGGCGCCAGCCCCACACCGACAGTGCGAGGAAGATGATGTCACGGTAGCCGTAGGGCACGCCTGCTACCGGGGGAATGCCCGCGCACCTGATAGCAGCCTCCATGACACCCCCGCGCTCGGTGAATGTCGTGGGCGTGGTGCTCCACTGAATCTTGCAGCCCTCGTACTCACTGAGCGAACCACGGCTGGCACCGGACGGGCGGGCCTCGATAATCTGCCCCTTGCCCGTGTAGATAAAGCAGTGGTCATACTCCGAGAACGTGAAGAGCCGGATCAGCAGGCCCATGATGTTCGGGAGCTTTATTCTTTTCCCGAATATGCGCTTGTGAATCCACTTGATCTGCACGCACGCGTAATCACCAGGCTGCGGCGTATGCACATCGGCTCCGTTGCCAGTAGCCCCGAGCCTGCCTTTGAGTGGTGTCAGCATTTACAATCTCCCTTATTCTTGAGCGAATTCAGCGTGCCGGTAATCACCGGGCACCAGTCCAGATGCGGCTGACCCTGAGGCTGATCACAGCCGATGCAGGCCTTGTTCATTTACAGTCTCCCCCTGTTAGCGGCATCACGATCACACCACATATTCTCCGCCTCACGCAGCCAGAAAAACCAGTGATCTGGCTGGTTAACCTGGCCAGCTTCCCTGATATGGTACATCGCAGTGTAAACAACACGATCATCTGTGTGATGCGTGGCCAGCCACGCAACCAGCCGCTCGCCAAGATCCAGGCTGCCCGCTGTACTGCCCCGGGCCGCCCTCGGTCACAGCTCCTCCAGCCTGCGGACCACGCTGTCATACTCACACCATGCCCCGTGCTCGTGAACGCGCCTCAGGACGTCCAGGAGGTCTGTCTCGCTGTCTTCCATCAGCAGGCAGTACGCGTCGGCAGGTGCCAGCCCCCGGGCCTTGTGCGCGGCTCTCAGGGCCGCGAGCGCAGACTGAGCATGAGGCAGGCTCCAGGAAGTGTCATCCCACGTCGGGGCATCGAACTCAAGCTCTGGCCGCAGGAGATGCCTCAGGTTCTCGGCCATCACTGTCCTCCAGACTGCACGTAATCACGAATGAAGTCCTCGGCGTTGACTTCCAGCACCTCGTCTATCTCACCCAGGATGCCGTCGATGTCATCAGTCAGCTTCTGCTGGTCCTTGGGCGCGATGCTATCCTGCCTCGCTGCCTCGGCCTGCTTATCAGCCTGAGTAGTTGTCTGGCCCGAGGTGTTCTTCTGCTTATGCTCTTGCTTAGCCACCCTGGCCACCAGTCAGTGCCTGAGTAAGCAGGGGACTAACACCTGGCGAATAAGCCTGGGCATGCGCAAGCTGATTCACCAGGTCGGCGGCAAGCTTCTGCTCGCGGTGACGCCTGCCCCGGCCAGCGGGAATCGCGTAGCTGTCGGGGCGCATGTTCTTGTGCCACACCCTGCCGTGCTTGTCAGCGGGCTTCATCGGCATTGCCTTACTCTCCATCCAGATTCAGGCCCGGTATCATCTCTGCCGGGCAGTTGTCCGAATACTCGATCACGACCTGCATGTCTGCCTCGGTGATCACCTCGCCGCGTGCGTCCTTATCCATGATCTCGAAGTACCTACGCTCAAGATCAGCGGACACCGGAAGCATCGTCACGCCGTACGGCTCATCCATCTGCCATCGCCCTCTCGAACTCTGCGCGTGCCGTTTCCATGTCACGACGATAGCACGCCTTCGCAGGTGCCATAAGCTCATACAGCGCTGCCTGGTACCTTCTAGACGCCTCATCTACCGTGTACAGATAACGGGCTTCCGCCAGCTCCTCAGAAGTCAGCATCGCAGCTCCTCCAGCCAGTGCAGGCCGGGCCGAACTCACCCGGGCGCTCGGCGTGCAGCTTCTTATGCACCTGATACAGTGACGCAGGTGAATCATCGTCCCCGCCATGCAGCCGCCAGCCGGACCCGAGCGAATAGCCGACCTGCTCAACTGCCGCCCAGCCGCTGTCAGCCTCCTCCCGGAAAACCAGCACGGGCTCCAGAAGAGACACGCCCTCCTCCGTGACCTGCTCGACGGTGATCTTGTAGCTCTTCATGTCAGTCCCCGAATCCCTTCGATGCGCAGATCGGCCCGATGCCCTCTGCGATGCTGTTCTCGTCCGTCAGGGTGCGCCCGCAGCAGCAGCAGGTGCCGTAGAGCTGGCCGAACGCCTTGGCCTCTTCCAGGCTCAGCCTGTCGGCCGCCGTCAGCTTGCGGACCATGCCCGCCGCGTACTCGAACCGGACGCTGGTGCCCTCCACGACCAACTGCTTGGCGTACAGGTTCCCGGAGCCGTGAACGGCCTTCTGAACCTTGTAGATGGTCTCCCCGGCCTTGTACATCCCCTCGGTGGCCCCGGCGCTCTGCGTGGCGCTGGGGGCCACGTAGGTGGTGCTGAACGCGGTGACCTTCAGCTCCCCGATCAGGCGGCTGGCGTCGGCCTTGCTGAGCGTGCTCCCCGCGATGAAGTTGTCGGCCAGCTTGCGGTCGCGCTCCAGCAGCGAGTAGTAGTCGCGCTGCGCCAGCAGGGTGGCGAGGAACTTGCACTGAGCCTCGCTGGCCCCGGTACTGACAGGCGCGGAGCCCTGCTTGCCCTGAAGGATCTCAATCACCGTGCTGGCACGCTCGGCGCTCAGGTACGCGTTGCCCGCGTCGGCCTGGTACGTGGCCGCGACGTCAGCGGGCACCCGGGCGAGCAGGCTGCGAATGTAATCCATCTGCTTAGCGGTTGCGTAGCGCACCTCGCGCCGCGTGCTGCCGGTGCCCTTGCCGAAGCTGGGCTTGACGTCCGTGCCCGTGGTGCTCAGCGGGGACTGCCCGTCATCCAGCAGCGCGGTCAGCTTCACGCGGTCGCGGCAGGGCTGCTCATCTGAGCAGCACTTGGCATCATGGTGCTGAAGAGCATCGGTGATCATCTCTGCGCGCGCGCCCTGGGGGCTGCGGGTAAGTGTGGTTGCCATGCCCTGATCCTCTCACAGACGCGCTTACTTGTCTAGCCAGTACCGTGCTCGTGCCTGCCAAGCAGCTCAGCTACCTCCTCCTGTGACACCTGCCGCTCGGGGGCACGTCCCATCGTGGCCCAGAAAGCGTCCGCCAGCGCACACATGCACGCAGGGCACACCACAGGAGGGTTGCCCTTGCCGTCGTGCGTCATAGGTCCCCGGCACTCCGCGCAAGTCAGCTTTTTCATGTCCTGATCCTCTCGTGACGCAGCCCCCGCCCCTGAGTGTTGTCAGACGTCCCCGGGGCGGAGGCTGCGAGCTTCAGAGAAAACGGATGGTGCTGCTCACGCGGGTGGTGCTGGGCTTGCCGATCCTCGCGGGGATGGAGCGCGTGGCCGTGGCGTACGTGGCCTTCGGGTAGCCGTTCTCCCGGGCCAGGTTGACGCACTGCCCTGCGCTCAGGGTGTACGGGGTGCGCACCGGGAAGGCGCCCAGCACGTCGCCCTGGCCGTCTGCGGCGGTGATGATGTAGGTCACGTTTGCGCTCATGAGGCGATCCTCTCAGCTCAGCCCGGGGATGTCAAATCAGCCGGTGCCGTCCGCTGATGCCGGGTGAGCCAGCAGTGCGCCCTCGCGGATCAGTCGCGGCCCCAGCTCGCGCACGCACGCCCTGGCAGCGCTGACCTCGCGGTGCTGGTGGTCGCAAGCGATGTCGCCCTGGTCGGTGACGATCACGGCAGTCCACGAGTAGTAGCTGATCCGGACTCCGGTGAAGTGCTCATTGCGCGCGTACCGGATGGTCTGCGCGACGGGGACGCTCGATGTGCTCATGTGGTGCTCCCTCGCTGCTGTGCTCATGACCTCAGTCTTGCACAGATAACTAACAACGTCAAACTCAGATGACGATGCCCCGGCGGGGGTCAATGTTGCCCGCCGGGGCACCGGGTCTTCAGGACCAGCTTACACGCTGGCCAGGATGCGGATGGTGGCCTGGTCGGCGCTCTCGCCCTTGGTGACTGCCAGGCGCTGGCTGTAGTTCCGCATCGCCCGCAGGTCGGTGTCGCTCAGCTCGATTCCGGTGGTGTTACGGAGCTGCGAGACGTGCTGCGCGTGGGTGTTGACAGCCTGCACCACGCCGAACGCGGTGCCCTTCCAGCCCTCCACGCGGGCGTCGTTGCGGTAGAGCGTGGTGATCTCCTGGCGCCTGCGCTCGCTGCGGGTGCGCTTGGCGGGAGCGTCATCGTCCTTGATCGGGACGAACGCCTCCAGGAAGCGGCTGAACCTGGTGTCGCTGACCTGATCGGCCAGGAGGGACTCCAGGATGGCCTTGAAGTCGTTCTCGCCCCGCAGGATGGCGCTCATCACGCCCCGGTAGGTGCCGAGCCTGGACCCGCTGTTGCTGGTGTGCTTGAAGGCGACACCCTGGCCGCGAGTGATGTTCAGCGTATTGTCGCAGACGGTCATCTGGGTGTTCTGGTTGATCTGGCTGGCCAGGCTGGCGTCCAGGCTGGTGCTCAGCGTGACGTACGGGCTGAACCGGATCCCGTCCGGGCCGACCGCCGTCGCCGGGCGCTCGATCTGGATCCATCCCTGGGCGCGGTTGCGCAGCAGCCCGACGGACGAGATCTCCAGCTCATAGGGCCGGACGCATTCCTTCACGGTGCCGACCAGCCAGTCGCCGTAGGTGTGGGTCGCGGCGTCGGCCCCGACGATGCCGAGCTGGCTCTTGTCGTCGCTGGCGCGGATGAGCTTGTGGGTGGTAACGATCTTCATGTCCTCGTCGTAGAGCGAGGAGACGACGGGCTGCCACGAGCACAGCAGCTTCTCGACAGCGGCGATCGGGACCGGGCCGTCCCAGGTCTGCGGGGCGTGGCCCTCGCGCTCGGCCAGATCCTTCCACCAGGGCGGGCGGGTGATGACGAAGCCAGCCAGGACGTTGCGGGCCAGCCATCCGTAGGTCTCCAAGCTCACTTGAATCACTCTCCTGCTACTTTGAGTACGTTTGACGGCCCGTAGCTACATCG
>Ga0182024_10006378_pt1 | contig 25935 bp, 22 predicted proteins | sample P32metaG_FD_120480 | JGI IMG/M metagenome (GOLD analysis project Ga0182024, IMG submission 120480) | Permafrost microbial communities from Stordalen Mire, Sweden - P3-2 metaG (Illumina Assembly) | ecosystem: Environmental > Terrestrial > Soil > Wetlands > Permafrost | place: Sweden: Stordalen... | reverse complement strand
ACTGCGCCCCCGGCAGGATTCGAACCTGCGTAGAACGGATTAGAAGTCCGTTGCCTCATCCTCTCGGCCACGGGGGCGGGCTTGGTCTTTATTGTCCGCTGGTCATTGTCCATCCCATGCGGGGCGCTTGCGAATCGGAGGCCGGGGAATGATCCCGTCCACCCCACGCGGATTCTAAAGCACTGGTGCCTTGACGAACCGTGAACTGAGCGACCCTCGACGTGCGCTGAGCCGGCCGTCGGCAGGCAGGCAGCCACGGGGTCAATCTGAATCGGCGTACTGGTCGCTGCGGGTATGTCCCACAATCCCGGCAGGGTGGGGATCTAGGGGCAACAACTCGGCGACCGTGACCAGCATTCTGTGTGTCAGTGCGGCCCACTCGGCGAGGCCAATTGACCTCCCCGGCGCACCCGGCGCATGTGGGCACGCTCAACTCGGGTAGGGAATAGACACGCTTGGCGGTTCTGCTCGCTACCGATCCAACGCCCGATCGGTCATCAGCCCAGCGGGAACCTAACCGTGAGAGCTGATCTTCGCCAGGAACGGCACAAGGTGATCGAAGAAGACGTTGTTTGGATAGGCACCGGCAGGGTCGTTGTGAGAATAAGTGCTCTGGCGGTTGACCAGCGTCAGGTTGCTCAGAGGTATGTGCGACTGCCCGGCCAGGATGCGCGCATCTTCGAGCACGCCCGCCCCACCTAACCGCGCCCCGAAGGCATAGATCAGCAGGTTCTTCGGGAGGTCATGACCCATGGTGGCGTCCACATCGAGCACACTCTGCGCCGGATTTGCGTTCCCGTTGTTCACCGCGCCGGTATCGTCGGTTAGGCGCTGCGGGAAGTACCACTCGGTGCCGTCGACGTTCTTCATCGGGTACCCCGAGAACATCGTCGCGAAGCGCTTGATCGGGGTGAGAGCGCCTGTGCCGTCCCAACCATGGACCGGACCGGACGCCGTGATGCCAACGCCGAGGTGCGCCTGGGCTGCCAGCAAGCTCGGCGGCGAGGTCGCCGCGTTGAGCGCGTAACCGTACTGGGCGACGTTGGTGACCCGGAGCGGGGGCACGATGTCAGAGGGGAGAAGCCCCGAAGTCTGACCCAGCGAAGGATCGTTCGGATAGAGCAGCGCCGCCAGAGATCCTGTGGCGTTGAACAATCCGGCGTAGGGTGCGGAGATCCCGCCGAACGCCAGCCAAGGGGTGGCAGTCGGAGCGTCGAGCGCCTGCAAATCCTGGGTCGCGGCCTGCGTGCTCTCTGGGCTCGGGGCGCTGCCGCCGTCGATGTAGACCAGTCCGGCCAATTCGTCAGCTCCCGCATGGCCCTTGAAGTCCCAGGTGGCGTAGGCAGTGACCACGGATCCGCCGAGGGAGTGGCCACCAAGCACAACCTTGCCGCCTAGCTTCTTTGCGGCCTGGATCACTCCGTGCAGATCCTGTACTGCGACGTTCATGCCCCATTGCTTCGCGAACTCGACGCTCGAGCTAGAGATGGACTGGAAGTGACGCGTGATGCTCGGATTCTTGAGGTAACCGAGGTAGTAGTCGAACAGCTGCGTCGCTGAAGCCTTGCCCGCCTTGGCCAGGTTCATTTCAGATTGGTCCTCGAGCAAGTTCTCGCGGCGCTCGACCGACCAGACCTGCCAGCTACTGGTTTTCGAGACGATCCACTTGGCGAGTGGCACGAAGTAGGCGCTTCCGGCGGACGTTCCCGGCTCCAACACCAAGACATTCTTCGCGCTACTCGGCCCGATCTTGATCACGCCGACCTTGTTGAACTTGGCTGGGGTGCCCGGAGCGGAGAAGCCCCGCATCCAGGTGACGCCCAGCGCTCTCGCCGGGGAGCTCGCAGCGGAGCTCGCTGGGGTCCCAAAGCTCGGAGCAAGCGCCGCTGTACACCCAACTGCGAGTGCCGCAAGCAGACTTCGCTTCAGCCTGATTCGGGTCATACGCACTTCCCCTCCCACCGTGGACGAACTTGCGTCGCGTGTTCTTCTGGGCCGTACCGAGCCCCTGCTCACGAGGCCGGCCGATGCTGAGAGTTTCCTGAGAGGGCGCGCCCTCGTCGAGAACCGACGGAACGATACCGTGCTCCGGTCTGGTCCGACGATCTCGAGGAGCGCCCTTGCCCCCGCGGTTCCCGCCGCCGATAGACCGTGTGTTGCGCATCCTCCGTGTTGACTGGAATCCACCCCGCCGACAGCCGTCGGTCCTCCAAGTGCTCTTGGCTACCGCGCTGGCGATCGCCGGATCGCTTGCGGTGGACGCCGCGCTGGTGGCGCTGGGCACGCTGGTATTCCCTTCGACTCGTGGCTACGGACACTTCCGCTTCCCTGACTACGCCAAGTTGACGGTCGTCGGCGTCGTGATCGCCAGTATGGGTTGGCCGATCGTCACCCGAATTACATCGACGCCCCGCTGGCTGTTCCTCCGGCTGGCCATCTTGGTGACGGCGGTGCTGTTGGTGCCCGACGTCTGGCTCCTGCTCAAGGGGCAACCAGGAGAGGCGGTAATCGTGCTCATCTCGATGCACCTGGCCATCGCGCTGGTTACGTACAACGTCCTCGTGCACGTTGCGCCGGCGGCCCGGTCGGAGAAGCAACTCGTCACGGACGCGCAGCAGCGTGCCTGATCATCACCGTGCGTGGCCGGCCCGCAGCGCCCGGTGTCCGGCGCCTCCGGGGGACGACCGCCCTGGCGCTCGTTCGGCTGCGGTCGGGACGCAATTCGCCGCCACCCGCCCACTGAAGGGAACCCGGCGACGCCGGTGACGCCGTCTGGGGTATGCAATCGGGGCCGGACGTCGGTCGACACCGGCGTTCGATTGTCCGGCCGAAGCACCGGGCCGGTCGGCGTCGTGTTGGTCCTGGCGGCGGCAGTGGCACTTGTGGGTGGGGTGGTGGTATTCGGACCGTTGGGAGGGAAGACGGCACGCGCGGCAGCCCGGCGGTCCTCCCCACGGGACCAGTCCGTCGCTTCGGACAGTGCTGGGCGGCCCTTGGACCCCGCACTCTTCGCCTCAGGCTCCTGCATGGCGTTCGCCCCGAGCACTGGTGATCGGCACCAGACGGTTTTTATCGATGCCGGCCACGGAGGGATCGACCCGGGCGCAGTCGGTGTGACCGAATCGGGGCAGACGATTTACGAGGCGGATCAGACGCTCCCAGTCGAGCTGGCCGTCCGGACGCTACTGAGGTCCCAGGGTTACCGGGTAGTCGTGTCGCGAACTCGTGCCTCCACGGTTCTTCGTCTCGGTCCCGGGGACGTGGCAGGCGGCCTTCTCACGGTGCAAGGGGCGCACGACGACGTCGCAGCGAGGGACATCTGCGCCAATCTCGCAAAGGCCAATGTGTTGGTCGGGATCTACTTCGACGCAGGCCCATCGACGATAAACGCCGGGAGCATCACGGCATACGACACCGACCGATCCTTCTCGGCCAGTAACTTGAGGCTTGCCACCTTGGTGCAGGGTGACGTCCTCGCCCAACTGGACGCTCATGGGTGGAACATCCCGAACGACGGGGTCGTGTCCGACATCAGTCTCGGCGGACCACCGCTTTCTAGTGCGGCCAGCGCCTACGGCCATCTCCTGTTGATCGGTCCGGAAATGCCCGGCTACTTCTCGACACCGAGCGAGATGCCCGGTGCCCTCATCGAGCCGCTGTTCATCACCGATCCGTTCGAAGGGACCATTGCGGCGAGCGCGGCGGGGCAAGAAGCCATCGCCCAGGGGGTAGCGGATGCCGTTGAACAATACCTCCAGCCTCCAGTCAAAAGCCTGCGGTAACGAGCGGAGCAGCGCTGTGCGTGGCGTCGCACCCCACGGAGCCCAACCCGACAAAGCGAGGCCCTTGGCACGCGGACTGTCCTCGTGTGCGACGCCGCCCGGTTTCGCGGTGACGTACTCAGCATCTGCTCAGCCGTCGTGACAAATGATGAGCGGGTGAGCATCGGACCGGGGAGCAGCCGTCGGGCACCGCCGAGGCCTGGTGAGATGGCCGGGAAGACCGCCTGTCCCATCGTGACAATGTCAACCCTGGCCACGATCGCGGTGGTGCTGACGGTGGTATTGACGTCGTGCGGATCCTCAGCAGTCACGGGACCCGGGGGCGCTCTCGGGGGCCCTGCGCGCCACGGCGCTGTCCCGTCGATCAGCACGAAAACGGTGCCGCCCACCACCACATCCACGCTGCCGCCCACCACCACCACCACGACGACTGAGCAGCCCGGTTGGACCGTGGTCAGTACGGAGAAGATCGGTGTCGCCATCGACGAGCGCACCGTCACCGAGCCAAACGGGGGACTCGTCACGGTGATCCGGTTCCGCTCGGGATTCGTGCGCTTCGGACTTCACGTCGGCAGTCAGGACCCCCCGGTCGGCTCCGCCACGATCCCCTCTGACGGCAGATCGTCGATCGGACCCGATGAGGCGCCAGTCCTTCTGGCCGCGTTCAACGGCGGCTTCAAGATGGCCTCGGGTGCCGGTGGGTTCGAGCTCGACGGGCAGATCCTTAGCCCGCTCCTTCCGGGAATGGCCAGCCTGGTCATCGACACCGACGGTTCAGCCCGCATTGGTGTCTGGGGACTGGGTCTGCCCCTTCCCGGTGAGCAGGTGGCGAGCGTCCGCCAGAATCTGGCGCCGCTGGTCACGGGCGGCGTGACGAGCCCGTCAGTGGGTGACCCCGCGTCTTGGGGGTCCATGTTGGGCCCAGGCCCGGCGGTTCCGCGCAGTGGGCTGGGCCAAGACACCCAAGGGGACATCCTCTACGCCGCCGGAATGTCGCTCGTCCCGGCCGACCTGGCGACGGCGCTGGTCGAGGCCGGTGCCGTCAACGCCATGGAGCTCGACATCAACCCTGAATGGGTGCAGGCGGACGCCGCCCCAACCGCCGGGACCCCACTTTCGGCGTTGATTCCCGGGCAGAACAGACCGGCCGACCAGTACGAGTTGGGCTGGACCCGAGACTTCATCACCGTGTTGGCCACCCACTGACTTCTCAGCAGGTGGACGACGGGGGGGAGGCACCCGGACCGGCTTCGGGATCGAGGACGATCCCGGCGTCGGAGGAACGAAGGATGGCTCCGAGGTGCACGACGTACCACACCCCCCGCCACGAGATCAGCGATGCGATGCCGATGGAGAGGGTCTGCCCCCCTTCTTCATAAACGAGCCGCGAATTGGCCACCTCGAAGTACCCGACGCTGTTGTCGCAGACCCCCGGTGGCACCCAGTGCGCGAACTGAGACGGGACATCCACACCAACCAGGGTGGCCCCCGACACCCCCGCTCCGAGCAGGGAGTTCGCCGCATCTACATCCAGTGCGAAGTCGTGTACCAGCCGATTCTGGTAGTCACCCGAGGCATTGGCGATCGTCTTCAACTGGAGATAGGCGCCCTCGGGGAAATATGAGGGCATGGCGTCGGCGACCGAGTGGTGGGTGATGCCATCCCACAGCGAGGTCATCTCGGACTGGAACTGGGCGGTGTCGCTGGCCGGTAAAGCCGCGGTCTGGGGCAATGAGCCGGGATCGACCGTGGTCGAGGTGGACGGTGGCGAGGTCGTCGGCGCCGTAGTGGCCGGTGCCGGCGCAGGGGGACGGACGCCCCGGTAGCTGGTGGACGTGACGGCCAGCTGTCGAGAGGGATTTGGGCGGCGGCTCGGGTGGTGCGCCTGCCACACCACGGCTCCAACCGACAAGCCGGCCAGCAGCACCGCCACCGTGGTCGCCAGTCGGACGAAGCGCCGGTTCACCCGCCGATACCGCGACCGGGGCTCGGGACACCCGAACACCTGATGTGCAAGCGCTTGTTGATTGCCGCAATCACTTCCGGCACTGGCGAAGGAACCTCAGCGAGCTGACATGGTGAAGAAGTCTCGGGCCCACCAGCTCTCGAAATAGCGATCGGTGCCCCCTGTCATTCCCGAGACCAGCAGGGTGCCGTTGGCTGCAGTCGCCGGGCCACCGGGCGTCGCCGGGGCGTACGTCGCCATGTTTACCCAGTCGGTGTTGATGTCGAGCTCCATGGCCCGCACGGCTCCCGCATCGACCAGCAGGTTTGCCAGGTCGGTGACGTTGAGGCCGGGGCCACCCACGTAGACCAACGCCCCATTGGCGGTGACACCCACCCCTGAGCGCCAGACGTACACAGCGTTGCCGAGCGTGTAACCCCATTTCGTGGTGTCGGTGGCGGTAAGGCCCGCCGCGGGCTTCCCACCGTCTACCAGCAGATCAAGGTTCTGACGCACCGAGACGACCTGCGAGGTCATAGTCACGTCGCGGCCCCACTCCCCAATTGCAGTGTCGCCGTTCTTGTAAATGACGAACGACGCCGCGCCGCGAACCAGGGGGACAACGGCGCGCCCGTCGGTGTAGTAACCCCCGTTGCCGTTGGACATAAGGAAGCCGGCATTGAACGCCGACACCAGTGACGTCGAGGCGGACGGTGAGATGGGTGCCGTGTGGGTGTACGGACCACCGCCGGGAATGATGCTGCCGGAGTACAACGTGGCGCGCAATAACTTGGTGTCCATCCAGGCCACCCCGACCACCTCGCTGGTGTGGGTGGCGTCGGGACGCAGATGCGTCACGTACACCGCTGGGATCCCCCCGATCAGGCGCCCCGCCGGCGCCCATTGCCCCTCCCCGGGGATCGACGGGCTAGCCACCGGTTGCATGGAGGCCGGAGTTGGGAGATGTGCCGGAGCCGACACCGCCTCGGTGGTAGGCGTCGTGCGCGGCACCTCTATGGCCCCCTTCGGCGGCGTGCCCCCGACCGGTGGCGCGTGGTGGCTGTACCACTCGTTCTCGGACCAATTCACAATGGTGGCCGCGCCGTGCCCGCGGGCCCATTCGGCCAGGCGGGCTCCGATCGAACTCCCGTAGCCGGGGTTGGTCAGGGTGGTGCCGAGCGACACGGCCAGCCACACCAAAAAGACGGTCAGAGCGAGCAGCACCGCGGCCCGGATCCGGCGCCACCGAAGCGTGCGCCGGGCACGCCGACGGTGTTTGGTCCGTGGCCGGTGTGCTGGTTCCGAACGCGGGCCCACGTCGGGATCGGAGTCCAGATCGGGGAGGGATATGGAGGGTCGGGCGGACATCAGCGCATCACCCCGGAACCCTCCGCCACAGCACCCTTGGGAGGTGGACGAGAGCCAAGAACACCCACCGGACGGTCGATGGCACCCAGACCACCAACCGACCACCGCCCAACGCGGCGACCACCGCCGAGGCCACGTCGTCGGGTCCGGTCGCGAACGGAGCGGGATCTCGACCCTTGGTCATCTTCGTCGTGACGAACCCGGGCCGGATCACCTGCACCACCACCCCCGAGTCCCGCAGGGACTCGGCGAGGCCGAGGGCAAAGGCGTCGAGCCCGGCCTTGGCCGATCCATACGTGTAGTTGGATCGTCGCACCCGCACGCCGGCCACCGACGACAGCACCAACACTCGGCCGTGCCCCTGGCGGCGCAAGCGCGCCGCCGCGGCTGTAAGTGCGGTAGCCGGCCAGGTGAAATTAACGGTGACCATTTCGGCCGTGCGGTCGGGGTCCCCCTCGTCGGCCATCTGCTCACCGAGTTGCCCCACCGCCATGAGCACCAGGTCGACGTCTGGGCCCGCGGAAGCGAAGCACTCGTCCACGCACGCCGCGGCACCACCGGCGGCGCGGGCGTCGAATGTCACCGTGGGCGCCAGCGTGGCTCCAGCCTCGATGGTGGCGGCGGCGGCCGTAGCCAGCGCGATCGCGTCACGCCCGGCCAGCACCACGGTGCGGCAACCTTCTTGGGCCAACCGCCGCACGATGGTCGACGCGATCTCAGAGGTGCCCCCGAGCACCACCATTGACTGAGGGACCCCGAACGCGTTGTTCATCTCACTCCCCCGGCAAATTGCAGGCGGCGCGATAGGTCAGAACGGAGCACGCCCTCGGGGTCTACTCGGCGCCGGGCGGAGTCCAACTCGTCCAGCCGCGGGTACATCGCGTGCAGGGCGTCGGGCGAAAGGCGAGAGTCCTTGGCCAGGTACACCCGCCCGCCCGCCTCCATCACGACATCGTCGAGGCGACGGAGCAGACCCGGGAGGCCCGGCGGGCCGATCGGGAAGTCGAGCGCAAGTGTCCACCCCTCCATGGGGAACGACAGCGGACCGGGATTTCCTGCCCCGAAGCGTTTCAGCACCGCCAGGAATGACGGAACCCCTGACGCACCGATCGTATCGACCGTTGCGCGAAGGGCCTCTGCGTCGCCCACGACGAATTGGTACTGCACGAATCCGAGCGGTCCGTACAGCAGATTCCAGTCGGCTATGAAGTCGAGCGGGTAGAAATACGACTCGATTGTCGACAACTCACCGGATTGATTGCGCGGCGACCGGCGGAACCACAACTCGTTGAACCATGCGATGGTGGTGGCGTTCAGCAGCCCTCGGGGAGCCGGCACTGGTACCCGGAGCACCGGGCGTCGGGGGAGCCGGACCGGTTCGGTTCCCCGGGGGAGGGCGGCCCGCGGCGCGTGGTCGCCCCGCGTCAGTACTGCCCGTCCCCGCCGCGAGGTTCGGGCCGCACAATCCAGCCATGCGACCGAGTAGCGGTAGGACATGTCCGACTGATCCATGCGGGCCATGACGCCGTCGAGATCGTCGAACCGTTCGGTGTCGACCACCATCCACGATGTATCGACCGCCAGCAGCTGCACGATCGCCTCGGTGACGATTCCAGTGAGACCCAAGCCGCCGGCGGTGGCCCAAAACAGTGTCGGGTCGTCGTGGGGCCCGACTCGGTGGACACCGGTCGGTGTCGCCAGGGTAACCGACGTCACGTGCTGGCAGAAGCTCCCGTCTCGATGGTGGTTCTTCCCGTGCACATCTGCGGCAATCGCCCCGCCGACGGTCACCTGCCGAGTTCCCGGCGACACCGGGATGAACCAGCCCGACGGCAGCACCTCGCAGATGAGACGGTGGAGGTCGACACCCGCTCCCACAACCACCGACCCACCGGACCCGATGGCACCGATCCGATCGAGGTGCTCGGTGCTCACCACGGTTCCTCCCGCGCATTGCGCGGCGTCCCCGTAGCTGCGTCCGAGGCCTCGAGGGATCACGCCGCCCCGGCCGGTGTGACCATCAGGGCCAGCCCCCTGCCCCCGGGCGTCGAACACTCCCAGAAGGGCGGCCACCTCGTCGGGGCCGCGGGGAGCAACCACGTGAGCCGTGGTCGGCGCCGTCCGTCCCCAACCACGCAGGAGGCGTGCTTCGGCGGGGGTTGGCTCCTCGGAGCGGTGGTTGTTGGTCTCGAGGGCCGGCTCGGGCCTCAACCCAACGATGTCGCCGCCGGATACCCCAGGAGCTGTGGCCTTCACCCGTAGAGACCGACCGTGAACAGCACCAGCCACGCTAGGCCGAGCACCCCCAGAAGCCGGTCGTGGAACACCAATGTCTCGGGAGCTCCTCCCTTGCCTGCGTCGAGAAGTTGGAGGACATAGAGCACTCCGATCACCACCGGTACCACGGTGAGGCCGATCAGGGCCGAACGGTGCCCCGAGCGCGATACCAAGCCGGTGCGGTCCAAGGCCCAGAGGCAGTAGGCGGTCACGGTGACGGTGGCCGTCATGGTTAAGGCGGATCGCAGGAACGTCGTCGTGTATTGACCTAGGGCGTCGCGGTGGTGGACGCGCAGCTCACCCAGATCGTGGTGCTCTGCTGTCCTCTTGCCGACGGTCATGAACAACGCACCGAAAGACGTCACCACGAGGAACCAGTTCGAGAGGGGCACGTGCGTCGCGACACCCCCTGCGATGGCCCGCAGCACGAACCCTGCGGCGACAGCTGCCAGTTCGATCACCGCGATGTGCTTGAGCCACAATGAGTACGAGACGCTGACGGCGACGTAGGCGCCGATCACCAGAGCCAGCTCCCAGCCCGCATCCAACCACCCTGCCGTCACGGCCAGGGCCATGAGTGTGACTCCGGTGGTCACCGCAATCCGCGGCGAGAGCTTGCCCGACGCCACCGGCCGGTTCCGCTTCCGTGGGTGGTTGCGATCGCTTTCCGCGTCGAGGCAATCGTTCACCAGATAGGTTCCCGAGGCAGCGGCGCAGAACGCTGCGAACGCCCCCGCTGCGGCCAACACCTTCGAGGGCTCATGGAGGACTCCCGCCGCCGCCGGGGCTACGAAGACCAAGATGTTCTTGATCCACTGGAGCGGACGAGCGCCGCGCAGCAGGCTCCGGCCGGTCGGCCACCGAGCACCGGAGTTGGAGGGTATGGAGCCGGTCGAGGGGGACTCGTCGCCGAATGCACCCGCGGCAGACTCAACGGACGGGTGAGCTACCACAGGGCGACGGTAGCAATCCGACCCCCTCGAGCGGGCCACCGACGCTCATGGAAATCTCAGACTCCGCGAACCGCTGCCGGGTGGCTTACTGACATCGGGCTTCCCCCGAGCCCAGCGTGGAGACTCACGACGCAGTCAACACTCGCCCACCGCTCTCTCGGATCAGGATTTCGCTCCGACCCAGCGTGATCCTCGCCTGCATGGCGTGGCCGGTGCATCACCTTGTCGCCGATTGGACTGTCTTCGGACCCGCCATCGTCGTCGCCGCAGGAGATCGCGGTCGTCACCGGCAACGTCGTCGCGCCGGTGACTCGAGCGCAGAAGAGGTCCTTCTCGATGAGCAACTCTGCCCAGCGTTCGCCGAATACCAGTCACCCGGGCATCGCCCCGCCCGCCACGATCAGCTCTCAGCGACTCCTCAGGCAAGGGATCACTGCCAAAAGTGCTGGTCACCCGCTCCTTTTTCCCCGAAGTCGGGACCCACGCGGGACCCGAGCCCCTGCTCTTAGCTCGGTCTTACCGCCGTCCGCGACCATCGAGGGTAATGAGCTTTGTCACTGTGCCTCCCCCTGGTACCACCCACCGCCACGACGCTGCTGGCCGCGACCGCGCTGTTCTTGGTGTCCGTCGAGTGAGTGCAATGATGGCTGCCGCTGCTGCTGTCGCCACCGGCGTCCTCATCGGCGTAGCTGCCCACGACACGCCCGCCCACCACGCGGCTTCCCCCTCGAGTGCCGGGCAGGGCAACGGAGCGTCCGGCGGAGGCGGTCAGTCCGGCTCCATTTCTTCGAATCCATCGGGGTCGAGCGCTCCCTCGTCTGCGGCCTCGGGCGGAACGTTCTCCCAGGCTCCGTCTACTCCTGTCCCGACCAGTCAAACCCCGCAGGTCGTTACGGGCCAGACGTGACCGAGGTCGGGTTCACCACCTGGAACGTCTGGGGAACGACGGTCGCGATCGGCACCGAACCGTCGAGCGAAGCGCTACCGGCCGAAGCGATCGTCCGGCGGGAGATCGCATCGTTCGACGCGGCATGCAACCGGTTCCGGCCGGACTCAGAGCTGAGCCGCGTCAACGGGGCCCGGGGCGAACGGGTCGTCGTGAGCTCGCTCTTTGTCCATGCCTTGCAGGTGGCGCTCGACGCGGCGGAGCGCAGCGGCGGCGCGGTCGACCCCACGGTCGGAAACGCTCTCGAGGCGCTCGGCTATGACCGCGACTACGACGTGATCGCCGCCGATGAGCCCTCCACCCCGCTCTCGGGCGCCCCGGCAGCGGTCGCTGGGTGGCGCAGTGTGACACTCGATCCAGTGGCCCGCACCGTGCAGCTCCCCCCTGGGGTCCACCTCGACCTCGGCGCCACCGCCAAGGCGCTGTGCGTGGACATGGCGGCGACCGCGGTCAGCCGTCAACTCGGAGTCGGGGTGTTAGTCGACGTCGGCGGCGACCTGGCCATGTCCGGGGCGCCCCCGGCCGACGGTTGGCGTGTATCGGTGATGGAGAACTCCCGCACGCCAGACCTCTCCGACGACTGCGTCGTCGCTGTCCGTGGGGGCGGCATGGCCAGCTCCGGCACGAGCGCTCGGATCTGGTCGCGCTCGGGTCGGTCGTTTCACCACATCATCGACCCGCGCACCGGATGGCCCAGCTGGCCGGTGTGGTCACTTGTCACGGTTGCCGCCGGCTCGTGTGTCGACGCCAACGTTGCCTCGACGGCAGCGGTGGTGTGGGGCGAGGATGGCCCGTTCGAGCTGGCTCAGCGTGGTCTCGCGGGGCGCCTTGTCCACCGCGACGGCTCGGTCATGACGGTGGGCGGGTGGCCGGACGCCGCGCCGGCCCCCGCTATTGAGAAGCGAGGCGCTTGATGCTCGCCTCCACGTCGCCCGTGTTGTGGTATGCGACCAGGGCGACGGGCACGGTCGCAATGGTGCTGCTCACTGCGACAGTCATCCTCGGGATCTTGACCACCACGCGTGCGGCGACCTCCGCCGTTCCCCGGTTCGCCATCAGCGATCTTCACCGCCGGATCGCTCTATTGTCCGTTGTCTTCCTCGGCCTGCACATTCTCACCGCGGTCATCGATACCTATGTGCCGATTGGCTGGGCGGCCGCTGTCGTACCCTTCACCTCGACCTACCGTCCTTTTTGGATCGGACTCGGCGCAATCGCCTTTGACCTTTTGCTCGCGGTCATAGCGACGAGCCTGCTGCGCCAGCGGATCAGCGTGCGGGCGTTCCGGGGGGTGCATTGGCTGGTCTATGCCTCGTGGCCGGTGGCCATGATCCACGGGATCGGTACCGGCACCGACCTGCGGTTCGGCTGGATGCAGATTCTCGTCGCAGCCTGCATTGTCTCGGTATTGGCGGCTCTGGCTTGGCGGATCCGAGCCCACCCCTACCCCGGCGGTCACCGCACCGCGGTGCCGCCGTCCGGCGTTCCGGCGACCGGTCACGCCGCGGTCGGGCGGCCGGCTACTGCCACATCGGTGGCCGCCCGCCCCGAAGTGCGCCGTGTCAGCCGGGCTGAGCCGAGGGAGACCCGTTCATGACCACCCTCGAGGCATCGCCCGTGACCATCCGACTGCTGAGCGGAATCACCGACCCCGCCGACCGGCTCGACCTCAACGGGCACGAGGCGGTCCACGGCTCGCTCCGGTTGCCGGGGCGCCGGGACGCCGGCTGGTCGAACCGTTTCATTGCCGCACTCGACGAGTCCGGCCTGACCGGGCGTGGCGGTGCGGGATTCCCGACCGCTCAGAAACTCCAGACCATCCGCGCCCAGCGCCGCCGGCCGGTGGTCGTGGTGAACGCCATGGAGGGGGAACCGGCCAGCGGCAAGGACCACTTCTTGGCCACCCGGGTCCCCCACCTCGTGCTCGATGGCGCGGCGCTGATGGCTCGTTCCCTCGACGCTTCTGCCGTGCAGATCTGCGTGGCGCGAGGATCTCGCGTCGCCGCCCGCTCGTTCGCCGCCGCGGTCGCCGAACGGGCGCGGGCGGGCATGAGAGAGGCGCCCTTCGAAGTTGTCCAGCCCCCTGCCCGCTACGTCGCCGGCGAGGAGTCGGCCCTCGCCAACTGGCTTGACGGCGGGGAAAGCCTGCCGCTGTTCCGCCCAGACCGCCCGGCGTTCCCGCGGGTCAGTGGGCGCCCGGCGCTGGTGGACAACGCCGAGACGCTGGCTCAGGTCGCCCTCATCGCCCGCTACGGCCCCGAGTGGTTTCGGGGAGTGGGCACCCAAGAGGCGCCGGGGACGACGCTGGTCACCGTATCGGGCGCGGTACGGGCGCCGGGCATTGTCGAGGTTGCGCTCGGGACTCCGGTCTGGTCGGTGCTGGCCATGGCCGGTGTCGTCGAGCGGCCGGCCGGCGTGCTGCTCGGCGGCTACGGCGGTACGTGGCTGGCCGGTGCTGATGTGGCCACACCCTATGACCCCGCTTCCCTCGGTGCGGTCGGTTGCACCACCGGCGTCGGTGTCATGGTGGCCCTCCCGACCGACGGGTGCGGCCTGGCGGAGACGGCGCGCATCGCCCGCTGGATGGCTGGGGAAAGTGCGGGCCAGTGTGGCCCTTGCGTGTTCGGGCTCCCCACCGTGGCCGACGACCTTTCGCTCCTGGCGTACGGCCGGACCCGCCGTCGTGACATTGACCGGCTCTGGGCACGGCTCGGGACCATTGATGGACGAGGCGCATGCCGCCATCCCGACGGCGTCGTACGGTTGGTCAAAAGCGCCATTTCCGCCTTCGCGGCCGACTTGGACCACCACTTGCACCATGGACCCTGCCGCGGCGCCAACCAGCAAAGTGTCTTGGCCTTCCCACCGGTGGGGGAGGTCGTCGAATGGCGATAGCGCGTCGCCTCCGAGTCGACCCCGTCGCATGCGACGCGTTTGGGCATTGCGCCGAGCTCCTCCCCGAGCTGATCCGACTCGACGAGTGGGGCTACCCGGTGATTGACGACACTCCCATCCCGCCCCGGTTAGTCGAGCTCGCCGAAACGGCGGTGCGGGCCTGCCCGCGCAAGGCCCTCTCCCTCCACCGGGTGGGTCAGTCGTCGTCAAGAAACCTGGTCGCACGGGCCACCGACCGATGAGAGGGTCTTCGCGGTGAATGAAGGCCCGCGACTCCATGGTGGTGTCCGAAACGACCCCGACCCCGCGGGTTCGTATTCAGCATTCTCTCAGAAACCGTGCGGGACACTGCTGGCATGGCTCAGAAAACCCGCGCTGTAGCGGGCCCGAAGGGTGGCAATAGTCCAGCCCGATCGAGTGGAGGGAAGGAAGGCGGGGCACCGCGACGGGCCCGCCAGTGGCTGTTCTTATCGCCACCGCCCGGAGCGCTCACCATGTCGGGGTGGGCCCTCCTGCCACTGCGCGCCTTTCTCGGTTTCACGTTCTGCTTCGCCGGCCTGCAGAAGCTGGCCAACCCGAACTTCTTCAATGCCAACAGCCCGGCGGGGATCCAGGCACAGCTGATCGCCGCGACACGGCTGAGCCCACTGCACCCGTTGCTCGGGCATCTCCTGCATTTCTCCACGCTCATTGGTGTACTCATCGCCCTCGGCGAGTTGGCCATTGGGCTCGGCACCCTGCTCGGTCTGTGGGTCCGGATCGCAGCGGTCGCCGGCGCGATCCTCTCGTTCTCGTTGTTCCTCACGGTGAGCTACCACTCGTCGCCGTACTACACCGGGGCCGATATCGTCTTTCTCTTCGCGTGGATCCCCCTCATCCTGGCCGGCTCCGGTGGCGTCCTCTCCTTCGACGCGGTCATCGACTCGTGGACCAGACGTGAGGCGCGGCTGGGACCACCTGCCGTGGTGCCGGTCAAGTTCGAGCTGATCCAGCAGATCTGCGGCCAGTACGACCGGGGGGCCTGCAAACAGCGCGCCGGTGCGCTCTGCGACGTCGGCCCGTGCCCGTTTTTGGCCGAACACCACGAGAGCCTGCTGCACCGCAGGCCCGATGACGTCGACCGGCGGGCGCTCGTGCTCGGCAGTGTGGCCGTCGGTACGGCGGCGGCGGTCGGCCTGTTCGGTGCGGGCGCGGCGGCGTTACTTGGTCGCGCGATTGGGGGTGCCAAGTCACCGGGCGGCGGGACAGTGACCCTGGCTCCGAAAAAGCCCGGTGCGGTGACCACCACTGCGCCCTCATCGGCGACGTCGACGACCCAGACCCCCGCCACCACCGCGCCGACCGGCGGTGCCCCCACGGCGACCGCGCCCCCCGTGGCAACCACCACAGCGCCCAAGCCGGCGGGGACCGCCATCGGGGCCGCCCGCGATGTGCCAGTCGGTGGCGCGGCCCAGTTCCAGGACCCGAGCAGCGGGGACCCGGGCGTCGTACTCCAGCCCTCCCGAGGTCAATTCGTGGCTTTCGACGCGATCTGCCCCCATGCCGGATGCACCGTCGGTTACTCCTCGGCCGCCGACCTGTTGGTGTGCCCCTGCCATGGCTCAGAGTTCAACCCGAGCAACGGTGCGGTCGAGACGGGACCCGCCCAAAGGGGGCTTTCATCGATCCAGATCGCCCTCGGCTCAGACGGCCAACTCTACGTCGACGGTTGACCCGGCAGGGCCGGGCTAGACCAGTGTTATGCGGATCCTGATCGTCGAGGACGAGGAACACCTCGCCTCGGCTGTCGCCCAGGGCCTGCGGGCCGAAGGCTTCACCGTCGACATCTCGAGCGACGGCACCGACGGGCTGTGGCGAGCCCGAGAACTCTCCTACGATCTGATCCTCCTCGATCTCCTCTTGCCGGGCAGCAACGGCTTCCAGATCTGCGCCACCTTGCGCGCCGAGGAGAACTGGGTCCCCATCCTCATGCTCACGGCCAAAGACGGTGAGTTCGACGAGGCGGAGGCCCTCGACACCGGCGCCGACGACTTCTTATCGAAGCCGTTCTCCTTCGTCGTGTTGTTGGCCCGGATCCGGGCCCTCCTTCGCCGTGGGCGCCGGGAGCGACCGGCCGTGCTGAGCGCCGGTGATCTGACTCTCGACCCCGCAGAGCACCGGTGCCGGCGCGGCGACGTGGCCATCGCACTGACCCCGCGAGAGTTCTCCCTTCTCGAGTGTCTGATGCGCTTCGCCGGTGAGGCGGTCAGCAAACGGGACCTCTTGATGCACGTCTGGGGGGACGATTTCGAGGGCGATCCCAATATCGTCGAGGTATACGCCGGATATCTCCGGCGGAAAATCGACCAGGCGTTCGGGCGCGCCGCCCTCGAGACCGTCCGGGGCATCGGCTACCGGATCGACGCCTCCGGGGGCTGAGGATCGATGGCCCGTCAGCCACTCGAGCGCCGGTCGATCATCGGATCGGTCCGGGTCCGGATCACGCTGGCCGCACTCGCCGTGGTGGCGGTCACCCTTGCCATCGGCGGTACCGCGCTCGTCTGGCAACTGCACCACTCGCTCGAGAAGTCGCTGACCTCGACCGCCACCAGCGAGTCGAGCGAGATGGCGGTACTCGTCGCCAACGGATCGAACCCCGAGTTCGGCGACGTCCGCCCGGGGCTCGCGGCGCAAGTGGTAAACCCTTCGGGGCGGGTGCTCGCGGCCAGTCCGGATTTGGCTGGCCGGCGAGCGGTTTCGTCGGTCCGCCCCCCGATTGGATCGCGTACGGTCTCCACCACACCGGGCATCCTGCGCGGCGACGACGACCCCGACCTCCTGGTCGCCACCACCGTGACATCACCGACGGGGCCGGCAACGATCTACGTGCTGGCCTCGACTGAGCCGGCGGAGGACTCGACGCACGACGTGGCGATCCCGCTGCTCATCGTGTTGCCGATCCTGGCCATCTTTGCCGGGGTGTTCGCTTGGGTGCTGGCCGGTCGCGCCCTCCAGCCAGTCGAAGCCATCCGGGCCGAAGTGGCCGACATCTCGGGCGGCGACCTCCACCGACGCGTACCTGAGCCGCCGTTCGATGATGAGGTCAGCCGGCTGGCGCGGACCATGAACGCCATGCTCGCCCGCATTGAGACGACGAACGAGGGGCAACGCCAATTCATCTCTGACGCCTCGCACGAGCTGCGCAGTCCCTTGGCCGCGTTGCTCGCCCAGGTGGAGGTCGCCCGCACCCACCCCGAGAACGCCGACTGGCCGGTGGTCGCCGACCTGGTGATCCAGGACGGCGCCCGCCTGCGGCGTATCGTTGACGACCTGCTCTTGTTGGCCCGGAGCGACGAGGGCCACCTCACCGCCGGACACGACCCCGTCGACCTCGACGAGCTGGTTTTAGATGAGGGCGGACGCGCTCGAGCCCGGGGCCGCGTCGCTGTGGATCTCCGACAGGTTGGTGCCGGGCGGGTCTTGGGTGACCGAGAACAGCTGCGCCGGGTGGTCCGGAACCTGACCGAGAACGCGGAGCGACACGCCACGAGCACCGTCCGATTCGGTCTCCGCCGTCAGCGGGAGTGGGTCGAGCTGGTGGTGGCCGACGACGGGCCGGGTATCCCGCCCGACCAGCGGGAGCGGATCTTCGAGCGGTTCGCCCGCCTCGACGCCTCGCGGGACCGTCCCTCGGGGGGCACCGGGCTGGGTCTGGCCATCGTGGTGGAGGTCGTGGCCGTCCACGGCGGGACGGTCACCGTGGCCGACAGCGACTCTGGTGCCCGCATTGTCGTTCAGCTGCCGGCCGATGACGGCCGGGTGGGCGGTGATCGGGCCGGCTCTCTCGATCATCGTGCCAGCGAGAGCGCCGGCGGGATCTAGCCGATTGCGCGCATGGCTGGATCTGGTCGCTCACAGCCGGAGACGACGGAGTCGGTCATCGTTGCCTGTCCAGTCGCAGCCAACGCTCAGCGATGTCCCGGACCTCCGGGCGGTGCGGCACCAGTCTGGCGATAATGGGACCGCCAGACAAGCCGGTAGACGGGCACCCAGCGGGGGATGCTGCGCAACCCGGGGATGACCGGGAGCAGCAGCAGCAGCACGGTCAACAACATCATGATGGCCCACACCCACAGGTCGGCACTCGACGACGACTTGATCGGCCCCACCTGGTACCAGAGCGTGTAGAGCCACAGCCACGCCTGACCGGGGTAGTTTCCCGTCTCGTTCATCATGCCCCACTGGTCACCGGTCAGGTGTTGTTGCTCCGCCAGGTTCCCGAGGTACGCGCCGTCAGCGATGAAGAGGAGCGGCTTGGTGTAGTTGGTGTCGTACAGCTGGTTGGACGCCAAGAGGGCGCCGTCGAGCGCACCGCTGCGCGCCATGGACTCAAGGTCGCTGATGATGACAGCCACCGGTCCGTAGCGACCGGGGGGGAGCCGCAACCGTCCCGCGGTGAACGTCGCCTTCTGCACTCCGGTCTCATAGGCTGAGGTCCACGCCGCCTGCTGCGACGGTGCTGCCGAGGAGTACCGATTGACGGCGGCCTGGACCAGCGGCGCGTTCGGGAGGGTCCGCAACGGACCGAGCACAAAGTCCTGGGCCGTGTTGAGCGGAATGTGGACCCCAACCCACTTCTGGGGTGAGAAAAACCCGATCGACTGTGAACTCCCTTGGGTGTTGTTGTACGGCGGCCCATAGCTGGCCGTGCCGCTCGTGCCATCGAGCTCGGTGATCGCCGTGCCGGCAAAGTCGACCGGCGCGTGCAGCGACCAGCTCTTGACGGTGACGGGTGCCTCATCGGGGGATGAGAAGATGATGGACAACCCCGTGACCAGGATCACCACGGCGATGAACGCCACCGTGAACTCCTTGATGAGGTCGTAGGGCTGGTAAGCACCGTGCCATTCGCGCACATCGCGGTCGGGCCGGAACCTGCGCGCCCGGTTGCGCGAAGGCTGGGGCGGCGTGACAGTGCCCGTGGACTCCGTGCCGGTGGCCATGGTCACGACGGTGCTCCCGCTGACTCGACCGATGCGGCGTGAGCAGCGGTACTTGCCGGAACGGGCTCGGCCACCGGCTGGCCGGCCGCGGGCCCTGTCTCACCGTCGGTTGCGCCGGCTCCCCCGCCGGGTTCGAGCTCGAACGGTGGGACCACGCCCCGGCGCCGGACAAGCAGGAGGTGTAGGACGACGAACGCACCGAGCACCAGGGGCAGGAGCAGGATGTGCCACATGAGCATCTGGCCGAAGTTCAAGACGTTCCAAAAGGCCCCCCCTCCCGTGGCATTGATGCCGTCCTTGGCCTGCGTGGAAATCCACTCCGAGTCGAAGTTCTGCTGAGAGAGATACCCGGTGAAGGCCGTGCCCACCGAGATGGCGAATGCCGCCACCCCGGTCATCCAAGTCAGGCGCCGCCGCCCCCGCCAGGCGGCCATGAAGAACTTCCCCCACAGATGGATGACCATGAAGAACATAAAGGCCTCCACGCTCCACAGGTGGAGCGAGTTGGCGAAGAGGCCGACACTCGACTCGTGCCACCACGACGGGCCGCCGAGCGCGAGCAGGGCCCCGGACAAGAGCACCACGGCGAGGGCGGCCACGGTAAGAACCCCGAACACGTAGATCCACGAGGCCACGTACGCCGGTTGACGGTCGGGGAGCAGCCGGTCAGGTGGGAGGGCCTCGACGACCGCGCTCCGCACCTTGGCGCTCCATTGCGCCTCGTCGCCTTCGAGGGTCACCGGTGGTGTGCCGCGGGCTGGACCGGGACCGGGAGTCGTGCGGGCCGGGCCGCGGTGGATCCGGAACGGGATCAAAAGGGCGGCGACGAACACGACCAGCATCAGGATGATCACGATCAGGTTGGCGACCGTGATCTGGATGAAGCCCCAGCTGACGACGTGACTGTTCCCGTTCAGGTTCACGATCGACGCGGTGACGCCCTGATTCCAGGGTTCGAGTGACATGGGTTCGCACCTCCTTTTGCGAGCCTACGAAATCCCGTCGAAGTTCCCCAGGGCCGAAGGTCCCACCTTAATCGCCCAGCTCGGAGCCGCTTTGTCCGATCTACGCAGCGGGGATAGGTCCCGGGTTCACTCCCCCCCGCTGAGCGTCTGTAGTGACCCCGAGTGAGCTGGATTGACCCAGAGGGCCCCTCAGCTGCTCCAAAACGCCTCCGCGAACCGCCGGGGATTGCGCGCTACTACAGGTCACAGGGAGGGTCCGGGTAGGCGGACAGGTCATTTCGGGATCAGAAGTGGGTCACTCCATCCGCTCGGCCATCGGGCTGTGCCCGACCTCCTAGCCGAAGGCCCGACGGGAGTCGAACGGTGGCTGTACCGTTTGCGCGACCTGCACCGCTTCAGCCACCGGACTGTTCAGGTCCCCACATAATCCGAGGACTGCCCGATTTGTGGCCGACATTTATTGGCGCGGCAACGCGGACTGCGGCGACCGAGCCGGACAATGCTCCCAAGTTAGCGGAATTAATCGACGCTCGATATGGTCGGTGCATGCAGGAATTCGGCGAGCAGCGCCCCTTCGGCCACTCGATCGTATTGGACAACGTCGGCCGGGCCGGTACGCTTGGCCCGACGTGGCGCCCGGAATATCTCGCGGCGACGGATGGGACGCCGTGTGCATTCCCGCACCACCTGCACCACGACGCTGCGACTTGGTCGTTTAATCGCTCCCCAGTTACCGCAGCACCCGATCGCCCATGCACCTGCTAATTGGCATCGTCGCCGGCGTCGTCTCGGCCATGGCAGCTACCGCGCTCGCCATCCGGGTGCTGCGCCGCCGGGCTGTCCTCGACGTACCGAACCAACGGTCATCCCACGCCGGGCCGACGGTCCGAGGCGGCGGGATCGGGCTGGCCGCCGGGACTCTGGTAGCTATGGCGATTGCGCACACCGACCCGGTTGGGTCCGGGATTGCCGTGGTCGTCGCAGGCCTTGGCTTCGGCGCGATCGGCTTCGCCGACGATCTGTCCGGTGCGTTGGCAATCTCGGTGCGCTTGGCACTGCAGTTGTTCGCCGCTGTCGTCGTGGTCGCCGTTCTCTGGCAGCACACGTCGCACAGCGTGCTCCCGGCAGTCCTCGTCGGCGCCGCGGCGACCCTTTGGGTCGTCTCGTTCGTCAACGCGTTCAACTTCATGGACGGCATCAACGGGATTTCCTGCGCGGAGACCATCGTGGCCGGGGTGGCGTTCGGGTTGATCGCCCGACATGAACACCAGCTCGAGCTCCAAGCGGCTGCGCTCGCCCTGGTGGCCGGCTCGATCGGCTTCGCTCCGTTCAATTTCCCCAAGGCGCGGGTGTTCCTCGGTGACGTGGGCAGCTATTTCGCCGGTGCGTGGCTGGCTGTGCTGGTCCTCATCGGTCTCCGAGGATCAATCCCACCAGAGGCGATGATGGCACCGGTTGCCCTCTACTTGGCGGACACCGGGGTGACCCTGGCGAGGCGGGTGTACCGGCACGAGAGGTGGCTCCATTCGCATCGCCAACACACCTACCAGCGCCTGGTGGACCTCGGGTGGAGCCACACGAAAACCACCGTCCTCGTGTTCACGCTTGTAACGTTGTGCTCGGTGCTCGGATCGGTGAGCCTCCTCGGGTCGATCGCCGGACGCGTCGCTGCGGACTGCGGGATCGGCGCCCTGATCGCCGGATACCTGATGTTGCCGCGCCTGATCAAACACCGCCGCGAGATGTTGCCACTCGGCCGCCGAGCCTCCCCGGCTGATCGATGATCGATGCCATCTGCGTGGCCGGAGCGCGGCCAAACCTGATCAAGATCAAGCCCGTCATTGACCAGCTTGAAGCCCTGGGGGCCAAGACGACGTTCGTCCATGCCGGCCAGCACTACGACGACTCCTTGTCCGGTGTGATCCTCGACGATCTCGGACTCCGCCAACCGGATCTGTCGCTGAGGGTGGGATCGGGGACGCATGCGGAACAAACAGCTCGGGTCATGGTCGCCTTCGAACCGATCGTGTCCGAATTGCGGCCCGACGTGGTGGTGGTGGTGGGCGACGTGAACTCGACCGTCGGCTGCGCGCTGGTGGCGGCCAAATCAGGGGCGTTTGTAGCGCACGTCGAGGCCGGCCTGCGCAGCGGCGATTGGGCCATGCCCGAGGAAGTCAACCGCGTGGTCACCGACCGGGTCAGCGACGACCTGTTCGCCCCTTCGGCGGATGCGGTCGCCAACCTGCAAGCCGAGGGGTGCCGTACCGATCAGATCCACCTGGTGGGCAACGTCATGGTGGACTCGCTGCTGGCCAACCTCGACCGAGCGATCGGACGCGACACATTGGCCCGTCTGGGTCTGCGGGCCGGGCACTATGCGCTCGTCACCCTGCATCGTCCTGCCAACGTCGACGACGTCGGGGTGCTCGCCCGACTGATCGAGGTCCTTGGCTCCCTGGCCGAAGATATCCGCGTGGTGTTCCCCCTGCACCCGCGCACCCGTACCAAGCTGGAAGGCCTGGCCGTGCCAGCCGCGGTGATGCTGATCGAGCCATGCGGCTATCTCGATTTTGTGGCCCTCGAGCACGGCGCGGCGCTGGTCCTCACCGACTCGGGGGGCGTTCAAGAGGAAACCACGGTGCTCGGCGTGCCGTGTCTCACATTGAGAGACAACACCGAGCGTCCGATTACGGTCACCGAGGGAACCAACCAGGTGGTCGGCCGGTCACCGGAGCGGATACTGCTGGCCGCTCGCGACGTGCTGGCAAACGGGTGGCCGAAACGGTCACCGGCGCTGTGGGACGGCAAGGCCAGCGTACGCATCGCCGACATTCTGGTCGGCGTCCCCGAGGGCCGGCTGCGGCCCTCGGACCACCGAGCCCGGTGATGCGCATCCTCCTCGTCACCCACTATTTCCCCCCAGAGATCGGGGCCCCACAGGCCCGCCTCAGCGAACTGGCACGCGCCTGGGCCGATGCCGGCGATGAGGTGACGGTGGTCACCGGCATGCCGAACCACCCGACAGGGGTGATTCCCCCTGCGTATCGCCGCCGGGTGCGGATGGTTCAGCAGATCGACGGTTACCGGGTCGTGCGGTCCTGGCTGTATGCAACGCCGAACGAAGGATTCATCAAGAAGACGATCGGCCATCTCAGCTTCATGGTCTCAAGCGTGCTGCTCGGCACTCGGGGGACAGGGACGGCGGACGTCGTGGCCGTCTCCTCCCCGACCTTCTTCTCGATCTTCGGAGCCTGGGCTATCGCCAAACTTAAGCGCGCCCCGTTGGTCATCGACGTGCGCGATCTGTGGCCGGCCATCTTCGTGGAACTCGGTGTGCTCACCAACCGCCAGGTCATCTGGCTTCTGGAACGGTTGGAGCTGTGGGCCTACGGGCAGGCGGCCGAAGTGGTGGTGGTCAGCGAAGGCTTCCGCCAAGACCTGATTCGCCGAGGCGTCCCCGCTGAGAAGATCACGACCATCCCCAACGGTGCAGACGTGGACCGCTTCATCCCCGGCGGGGACCCGGGCCCGGGCCGCCGTCGGCTCGGGGTAGCCGACGGAGAAGTTCTTGCTCTGTACCTTGGCGCCCACGGCCTGTCCCACGGTCTCGACACGGTCGTGGAAGCGGCTCCGTCGGTGGCGGATGCCCGAGGGGTGCCCGTTCGGATCGCCCTCGTCGGCGAAGGGGCCAAACGGCCCTCGCTGGCAGCCCAGATCGACCGGTTGGGGGTGACGAACGTCAGCATGCATCCCGGCGTGCCCAGGGACGAAGTGCCGGAGCTGCTCGCAGCGGCTGATATCTGCCTGGTACCGCTGCGCGACGTGCCGCTGTTCTCGACGTTCATTCCGTCGAAGATCTTCGAGTACTTCGCAGCCGGCAAGGCGGTGATCGGCGGACTGCGAGGCGAGGCAGCCGCAATCCTCCGAGACGGCGGGGCGCTCGTCGTCGAGCCCGGTGACCCGACGGCACTGGCCGATGCCATCGCCGAACTGGCTGGCGATGCGGACCGGCGCGCCGTCATGGGAGCCGAAGCCCGCCGGTACGTGACCACCTACTTCGACCGGCGACAATTGGCCGCCCAGTACCGTGCCACCCTGGCCCGGTGCGCGAGATCTCGGCAATTCTGAGAGGTTGACCCGATGAAACAGCTGGTGCAGTCGGTCCGCAGTGGGGATCTCCGACTCGTCGAGGTGCCCGCCCCGCAGATCGGCCCAACCGAGGTTCTCGTCGCCACCGGGTGTTCGCTGGTCTCGGCCGGAACCGAACGGGCGGTGCGCAGGCTCGCCTCGGCCAACCTGATCGAAAAGGCCCGGGCCCGGCCCGATCTGGTGCGCCAGGTGCTGCGCCGGGCCCGCACCGACGGTGTGCTGCCCACCGTCCGGGTGGTTCGCACCCGCCTCGACGACGAGATGCCCCTTGGCTACTCCGCGGCCGGAACCGTGCTCGAGGTGGGCGAAGCCGTAGCTGGAGTCCGCCCGGGGGACCGAGTGGCGACGGGAGGTGCCGGCCACGCCACGGTCCAGGCCGTTGCCGGGTTGTTGGCGACTCGCCTCCCCGAGAGCGTGAACGACGCCGATGCTGCGTTCGCCACCGTCGGGGCGATCGCGCTGCACGGTCTGCGCCTGGCCGACGTCGGACCCGGGTCCCGGATCGCCGTCATCGGCCTAGGGCTGGTCGGCCAGCTGACCGGCCGGCTGGCCCGAGCGACCGGGTGCGAGGTCGTCGGGATCGACGTGAACCCCTGGGCGGTGGAACGGGCCGACGGCTCGAGCGTGGACCTGGCTCTGGTCGAGGCGGGTGTTGACACGACGGCCGCGGTGGCTGCGTGGACCCGCGGGGTCGGGGTGGATGCGGTACTGGTGACCGCGGCCACCCGCTCATCTGACCCGATACGCCGGGCCCCCGACCTGGCTCGGGACCGGGCCACGCTGGTCCTCGTCGGCGATGTCGGCCTGGAGCTCGATCGTCGCCCTCTCTACGAAAAGGAGCTGTCGCTCCGCGTGGCCCGATCGTATGGGCCGGGCCGCTACGAACGCTCCTACGAAGAGTGGGGCATCGACTACCCGCCCGGCCACGTCCGGTGGACCGAGGGGCGCAACCAAGAGGCGTTCATCGGGTTGGTGGCCCGGGGCCGAGTCGCCGTCGCCGATCTGGTCACCCACCGGTTTCCCTTCGACGATGCGCTGGCCGCCTACGAACTCCTCGAGAGCGACACGCCTTCGCTCGGGATCGAGCTCGTCTACCCGTCGACGGTCCCGGACCGGACCACCCGGATCCGGCTGGCTCCCGCGGTCAGCGGCAGCAACGGCGTGGGCCTGATCGGCGCCGGCGCGTTCGCCCGGGGGGTGTTGGTGCCGGCACTGCAATCAGCCGGGTTCGGACACTTGGTGTCGGTGGCCTCGGCGTCGGGATTGAGCGCGGTTCGCCTGGCCGAACGGGTCGGGTTCGAGCAGGTCGCCCCGTCGGCCCAGGCCGTCATCGACGACCCGGACGTCTCCGTCGTGGTCATCGCCACCCCGCACGACTCGCATGCCGCCCTGGCGGCAGCGGCACTCCGGGCCGGTAAACACGTCCTGACTGAGAAGCCCCTCGCTCTCACCGTCACCGAGCTTGACGACGTCGAGGAGGCCTGGCGGTCGAGCGGGTGCCAACTCTGGGTGGATTTCAACCGGCGCTTTTCGCCGGCGGTGGGCGAAGCCCGGCGGCACCTGGCCAGCATCGGCGGCCCGGTCGTCATCGCCTACCGGGTGAACGCCGGCCCCATTGCTCCTACCCATTGGTACGCCGATCGGCGCCAAGGAGGACGCCTGATCGGCGAGGT
>Ga0182024_10006376_pt1 | contig 25941 bp, 25 predicted proteins | sample P32metaG_FD_120480 | JGI IMG/M metagenome (GOLD analysis project Ga0182024, IMG submission 120480) | Permafrost microbial communities from Stordalen Mire, Sweden - P3-2 metaG (Illumina Assembly) | ecosystem: Environmental > Terrestrial > Soil > Wetlands > Permafrost | place: Sweden: Stordalen... | reverse complement strand
GGTTCGAATCCCGTTGGGGCTATTTCAAAACCGCGTAACCACGCGGTTTTTTATTCGCTACCGGCAAACGGTTGCCATACGGTTGCCGTGCCGCCGGGTCTCGATCGCCGACTCGGCTTCATTTAGGTTGACGACCCTCATTGATCCGCTTAGCTGACCGCCGTAAAACCTCTGCCGCGCGCTTTTCTTGTTCCGGCGTGACGAACTGCAGTCGGTCGTTGATTGCCAGCGTTTGCTGAATAATCGCATCGATGACGCGTAGCACGCCGTCCTCAAACCGCTTCGTGATGCAGTTCGCTAAATGCAGCAACACCCAAATCAAGGTATAGGCGAGGCGGTTTCCATAGCCGTCTCTGCTGGCAACATCGAGAAACTCTCCGCCCACGCCTTCGGTAGAGCGCGCGACCTCTCGCAGAGCAAGAACGCTCCCGTGCGATACTTGACTCTGCAGCCCGAACGTGCCGGCGTAGCGGCGAGCACCTTCCGGCAATTCCTCCATCGCGGATTTAACGCTGGCACTCTTACCAAAGAGGGCCTTCTTCTCCGAGCCGGTGTTTATCTCGGCCGACGGCCTACCGAGCACCCTTTCGATCTCGGCTTCAACCGCCTCTTGGTCCGCGACCTCTAAGTCGCTTGTGACTTTGCGGAACTCATGGACGAACGCATCGAAGAATGCCGTTGCACGCGTGGGATCTTCGAGAATACGCTTAACCCGAAACTCATACTCCATGAGCGATCGGAAATGCACGCGTGCATGCCTATCCAATCCGGCACCGGCAACGATCAGGAAGGCGCGCCCCTCATTGAACGCCAGAATCCCAAAGCCGAGGAGCGCTTCTCTTACCGCGCGTTCTTCATCAGAAAGCCCGGCACAACTCGTCGTCCGTTCTCGCGCAATGGCAGACGCCAGCATCTTCAGCGCCTCGGCCATCGTCGAGGCTAGGTCACTATTAAGGTATCCCTGCGGGTGACTCAGCGTGAAGTTCACGGCAGCCGATTTAGGCTGGCCGGTGAAACGAAGGCCGCCCTCCTTGGTATTCTGCCCGTCTTCGCCATCACTCATCTGCGTCGCCGTGAAGGTATTGCGCCGGTCACGGCTTTTCTTTCGGCCTGTTCCATTGCCGCGCCGAGACGATCTGCCGCATTAACCATCGCGCCCTCGAGCAGATGCGCGTAGACCGTCATCGTCGTCACCGCTGAGCTGTGACCGAGCATTCCTGCTACCGAGCGCGCGTCGATCCCGGCGACCAGCATCGTCGTCGCCGCGGTGTGTCGCGCGTCGTGCAAGCGTGTCGACGAGATCCCAGCCTTTTCGAGCGAGTTCACCGAAGGCGTAACTCGCATTCCAGGGCGTGATTCGACGGCCGACCGCGTCCGCGAAGACGAAGCCGTCATCCTTATAGGAAGCGCCGGCGGCGAGTCTGTCGGCGGCTTGTGCCACCTTCTGCCGGCGGAGAGCGTCGAGCGCGAACGATGAGAGCGGCACCGTTCGAACGCGGTCCGTCTTCGTGCCCTTCATCGTCACGCCAGCCTTCGTTTGCGAGAGCGAACCTTCGATCCGCACGACGCCTCGCTCGAAATCCACGACTGGCCACTTCAGCGCGAGCAGTTCGCCGCGCCGCGCCCCGAGGGCGAAGGCGAGGGCGATGAAGGAGTGCCAGCGCGTCCCACGCGCCGCGTCCAGGACGCGCGCGATCTCATCGGCTTCGAACGCTTTGGCCTCTGATCGGCGGACCGCCGGCGCATCCACCGCCGAGACGACGTTGCGTCCGACGAGCGACATCTTCACGGCCCATGCGAGCATCCCGTTGAGGAGGGACCTCGCATGGAAGACGGTCTTCGCGGAGATCGGCTGCCCATCTTGACCACCCTCAGCCGCGAGCACCGCCTGCCAGTCTGAAATGTGCGCCGGCCGCAACTTCGCGAGCGTCAGCGATCCAATTCGCGGCAGGATGTAGCGGTCCGCGATCCCGTGATACTCCTCAAGGGTCTTCGCGCCGCATCGGGTGGCTCGATCGCGGAGGTAGGCATCCATTGCACCGGCGACCGTCACCGTCGTCGGCGAGAGATCGACTCCGCGATCGCGCGCAAACAGCGCCTCGCGTTCCGCCTTCTCCGCGTCGCGCCGCGTCGGGAACGTGCCGAGGGAACGACGCCGACGTCGGCCGGCGGCCGTCGTGTCGAGATCCACGAGGACCGCCCAGCGGCCAGACTTGCGACGGTAAATGCTCATCGTTTCTTCCCCTTCGGAGCAGCCAGCTCTGCGGCAAACTCTATCGTTTCATGCACGGTTTCATCGAAATATTTGTACTCGATTGAATCGAGGAAGGCGTTCAGGGTCGCGAGTTCCCAGGCGTCGGCCATCGCGCGTGCGGACTTCGCGATGTACGCCTTGATGTCGCGCGTGACCAGCTTCTTCTTTGCATCACCAATGCGGACACCGTTCACACCGGCGACGACTTGCGCGATGAGTTCGGCAAAGCGCCCGACGTCGCCGGGCAGGATCAGCGCCGCCGGCGTCCGCGTCGTTTCGCGGATCTTCGTGTACCAATCGGCCTGAGTAGCGACGGGCCACAACAGCGCTACTGCGTCGCGCCCCTTCCGACCGTTCCGATTCCCAATCTCCCTGACGGCCTCGACAAGGTCGAATGCGGTCGCCGTAGGTAGCGTCCTCTTTTTGGTCAGCGCGTTTGTCACGCGTCTCGGGTCCCACCCGAGATGCTCGGCGATGTTTTCGTTGTGAAGCCCCTTCAAGTCGCGAACGCGCCGGATGAGGGCACGCGCTTGAGCCGCATCGTGCGGGCTGAGGGCCGCGGAGTCAAGCGTTTTGGGCACCGCATACTCACTATGCGCCTAACCGTGAGTATCCTGCGTTGGCCGCCGAAAGCCGTCAGCGCATATACTCGGCCAATGGAACAGCCGCGTTTGCTCACGATCCCCGAAGTCGCCGCCACCCTCCACCTGTCGATCTCGGCGACGAAATCGCTGGTGTATTCGGGCAAAATACGAACGCTCACAATCGGACGCTCTCGCCGATGCACGCAGGAAGCACTGACCGAGTTCATCGCGAACTGTTGCATCGTGAACGACGGCGCGCTGCCGACTGAAGCGACGGCGGCCCGCTCGGTCAACAGACGCACGAGGCGCGCGCGCTCAGCCCTTCCGTAAGTATTTTCCGAAGAATCGAAACGCGTACCGATTGCGGACGCGCAGGGCCAGGGCTCTGGGTTTCCCTAACGCGGCACGGGAGAAAGCGCGCGTCCAAGCGAGCCTTCTGGCGATGCGGAAGGCCGCAGAAACCGCGCTCATGACGTCGCCCGGCCGTCGACGAGCGGCGGCAGACCGCGCTCGACGAAAAGCGCCGAGAGCGCGCCAAAAGCGAGAGCCTGAACCGTCGTATCCTCCTCGATCGCGAGTTGCTTGAGGCGCTTCCGCTGTGCCGGCGAAAGGCGGATGAAGATTTGCTTGCGGTCGTCCGACGCAGGGGGCGGCGCCGGAATTGCGGCCACCTTGGGCCGAGCCGGCTTGGCGAATTGTCGCGGCTTCATCGCTGCTTTTTCTCCTCCGACTGACTCGCGAGAATAATGTCTATCACGGGCGGCCCCCAGTTTGAAGTTGCACGGCGACGTCTCCGAACTGGCGTCGTATACCGATGAGGAACCGGCCGTGCTCGGCACGATCGGGGACGCGCGCGTGTACCAGTAACTCCCCGCCGACATCGATCACGCGCAAGCCGATCTCGTCCGAACGGCCAGCGCGTTCCCGGTGGTTCGGTGCCGCTTCGTCCAAAACGGCGGCCAGTCGACGTTCGATCTCGTCTTCAGTCACAGTCCCACTTCGCTTGCCGCATTCCCGTCCCAGATCGTCGCCGGCCGCGTATACCGTTCGATCATCGCGCTCGACTTGTGACCGCTCTGGCGGCGGATCGTCAGTTCGGAGATCCCGCGCATCGCGCACGATGTCACGAACCCTGCGCGCAGGCTATGCGCGCCGAGGTTCGACGAATCCCGTCCGACCTGCTCCGCGCGGCGCTTCACGACGAGCGCGACGGCTTCGGGCGACAGGCGATTCGGCGAGACACGGCCGTGCCGATTGATCGGCCGGAAGATCGGTCCTTCGACGATGGCGATGGCGTCGAGCCAGCGGCGCAGGGCGCGCACGGGACACGTTTCGAGGTGCGAACCGTTAGGGACGCCGATCAATCGGCCGGCGCCCTCCTGGTCGGTCTTCGACCGCCGAAGGTGGACCTCGAGGCCGCTCTCGACGAACCGCACGTCGCCGACGTTGAGCGATACGATCTCCGAGCGGCGCATCGCGGACGCGAAGCCGATCAAAAGCAATGCGCGATCACGCAAGGCCAGCGGATCGTCGCCGAGAGGTGCGACGATCGCCCGCAGGTCGTCGGTGAGGATCGCCGCCTTGCACGATTGCGCGACGCCGAGCCGACGCCTAATGCCAGCCATGACGGCCGCGACCTTCGGGTGCGAATGGGGGCTCTGGAGTCCGGCTTCATGGTGCGCGGCGGCAATCGCTGAAAGGCGGCGGCCGATTGTCGCGACCTTCTTCGAGCCGGCGAGGTGCGTGACGTAGAGCGCGACTGCGCCGGGAGCCGCCGGAAGCACCCGCGCTCCCGTCAACGCGCACCAACTCGAAAAGTCATTGAGATCCGCCGCGTCAGCAATGGTAGACACAATCCATGCTGAATGGGCGCTGGATTCGGGACGCTAATGGAGATGCGCAAATGAGCAGCGATGTAATTCGCGCTCCAACGAGCGGTTAGGAGTCTCGCTCACCTACGACACGATGCTTTTCGGAGCGGAGCGATTTCAGAGTATGGCAGAGAACCTTGGCGCAATCCTTGCCGCTTTGTCGGATGAGCGAACTGTCGGCGACATCCTCGCCATTTGCTGTACTGTTGCATGACGTTCAGCGAGATCTTTTTGCTGCTTCTTGACGATGAGCGGCGAGCGGCCGGGGTAGGGGGCGCAGCGGGCGGTATCGTACGCGAGTGGTCTCCGGACCGTTCCGAGTGCCGCATCGTGTTCTGCGACGCGCCGGATGAAGACCTCGCGCGCGTCGTCGTGACCGAAGCGGCGTGTGCCCGCGAGCAGCGGTACGCGCTGGAGTGGAAAGTTTACGGCCACGATCGCTCAGCGACTGTGATGAGTGCGTTGCTGGGCGCGGGCTTTGAACCGGGAGACCTAGAAACGGTGCTCGGTATCGAACTGCACGCCCCCAGGGAAACGGGAGGGCTGCCGCCCGGCGTCGAGATCCGGATCGTTCGGGATCCTAGGGAGCTCGCCGATGTCTCCGCAATCTCTCGTGCGTTGGGACGGCGCAACGTTGAGGGCGAGACTCGAGCGCTGGCAACGGCACTACATGACCGCCCTTCGGCGATCAGCGTGCACGTTCTTTACGAGGATGACAATCCCGCGGCTTGCGGCCGCATCCACTACGGACGCGTTCCAGGCGTAGCCGAACTCGCCGGCGGACGGACGGTTCCATCGCAGCGGCGGCGCGGCTTCTTCAGGGCTCTCGTGGAGTCTCGGCTACGGGAAGCGGCGGCGCAGGGTTCAAGGTACGTGTTCGTCGACGCTTTGCCTTCGTCGCATCATATCTTGACGCGTCTCGGCTTTGCGGCTGTGACCACGACTCAGCCGTACATTTATCCCGCATGAGGGTTGAACGGAGAGACCCATGACGCCGAAGGAGTTCGTCGACGCACTCTCAACAAACCCAACTCCACAATTATGTGCGGCCTAATGTTTGGGCTCAGACCCCAGCCGCACTCATAGTTGAATCAGCCGATCTCATGCTGACCCCGATGCACTCGTCTTCGAATGCGCCGCGCTACGTCGCCGAATTGAATACCTAGGCCCCGCGTTCTCCCGACATAATGGTTAGCGGTTTAAGCCCGGATTCGCCGGGTGAACGCTGGAAAAGACATCTTAGTCGCAAATAACCCCGGATTGGTAGTGGACACCTTTAACCCATTATCGCCATTGATATGCAGCGGTTAGGCAGACCCTCTCGACTGCGTTACGCTCATCTGAGGCCACTACGCGTAAGCAAACCGGTTCGAAAAGGCGTCACAGTTTACAATTTCCGTGCACCACCGTCACCTTTGATGGATCAAACATTCCGTGAACTTGGAACGTTCTGTCTCGAATGGAATCGGTAGGTACGATCGCCAACCCTCGACCATCTGCAAAACATTGCAGATTAGGATCGCTGCTACTCCCATTGACCGTCTCGTGAAAGTGCTGCCACTCAGCATCTATCGTATCACCCGGTGCATTGAGTTCGGAACCGATCTGAAGATAGAGCACGTCGTCTGCACGAAAGAAACGATCCTCTTCCGCTGAAAATACTTGCTTCCCATCAACAAATAGCCGAATTACGCCTTGCTGACGCTTGATTTCAATATCGTGCCAGCCATCTGGAATGAATGAGCCTTCGACATATTTCAGCGGCTGCTGGAACAGTTGGTCCGCCACAAACGTTTGGAGGCGGAATTGTCGACGCGCATCACGGATTATTCCGACCTGTAAAAATGGCGCGATCAACGACTCCGGGCCGCGGTTTGCAATCACCATAAGCCAAGCCGCCGAAAAGTCATGGTTCCCTTGGATCTGCGACAATTGAACGTTAGCTTTAAACGTATAGCTACGGGGAAGATAAAGTCGATATGCAGTAGCGATTGCATTGCGCATTTTTGTGGGACTGAGGTGCACGGGTGCCGCGTAGCCGGTGAGTTCAACGAAGCCGACACCGATTTGTTCTCCGCCAGTTGCCTCATCTTGGAGTTCGACGGCACCCTTCCAGTAAGGCTCGCCGCCTGCGGAGGGAACCACTTCCTGGTCCAACGCGACACCGCGTACCGAGAACGTGCCAAGTGACGGAAGCTTCACATCCCAAAAAGCGGGGTAGGCAACTGCCGAGTGAGGACTCATCCATCGGGCTCCGCCGCGAATACTGACGTGAAAGACAGAAGCCGTTAGGTGAGTGGTCTTGCCGTCACGATCGACTAACGTTCCGCTTGACTCGGCGCTATAGCTGCCATCCTCTCGGCGAAAAAGATACAGCATTACTTCGCGCCCATCGTTGAACTGAAAACCGAACCAATCCCAGCCAACTACATCTGCCGGCAGCTCAGCGTCAAACTGATGGTCCATCCACGATAGACCCGAGACAGCTAGGGTAGCACCGTTGAACGTTAGCTTGCCGGAAGTACGCAAACGCGTATAAGAATAGTAGCGAGAGGAGCAAGACGAACACGGTCCCGTACGCAAAATGCCTGAGGCACCGTGCGCGACCCTCGCCTTATCAGCCGTCGACATAAGGTCGATGCCAGTTAGGCCATTAGTTGCAGTCGCTCGTAAGTAGCGGCCACGGCCAAGCGGCTCGCCTTCGAGACGCCAGTTATCAAGATGCACGCTGAGGCCGCTCTCGCTTGCCCCTGCTATACCGAGTGACTGCCTTGCCAGGCGGTCTACGACCGAGAAACCACGCGTATCTTCGTTCGTAATCGCGAGCACCGCGTGGTAGAAATTGGGCGCATCCCACGCTTCTGAGGTTCGGGACATTGTCCGATGTGGCAAGGCAAACCGGAAAAAACTGAGCTGGTAATCGAACTCATGCCCAGTCGAATCTTTAAGGTGTCCCGTCAGATGCCACCATTCAGATCGCGAAGACCGATGGACACCATCTGACACTCCGTCCGCGAGCGCGCCCGGCGACGGACTGAAGACTGCCGCCGAGGCTACATGATCGGCTGCTAGCGGAACTTGAGGATAGCCGAGTACACAGCACAGCAATCCATAGAATAGGCTTTTCATTCCACGCGAATCGCCAGATCGGTCCGAATCCTACTTGCGATGCGCGCCGGGTATGTGCCGGCTAAGAGAACAGCTATCGTGCTTAGTAATGCAAGCCATGCCGCTAGGCGGTAGGGAATAGGTATTTCGCTGAGAGATGGTACCGGCACTTGAACGCCGCCGTAGACAAGAGTGACTGCGAGGAAGAAACCGAGCAGGACGCCGATCGTAGCCGCGAGCAGGCCGATTAGAGCCGCTTCGCTCAGCACCATCAGTTGCACTCCGATGCGAGCGAAACCGAGGTACCGGAGGGTAGCAATCTCGACGCGTCGTTCAAGTACACGCGCCGCAAGCCCGGACGCAAGCCCGAAGATGGCGAGGCCAAGTGTAACCGCGCTGAATACATACGTGAGTCCGAACGTTCCCTTAAAAATCGACTGAATACGGGTGCGCAACTCTCGTGTCGTTTGTACGCTTATTAGGCGCGGAGTCAATCTTCGGATCAGGCGCGATCGCAAGCTTATCAGATTCGTGCCAGGAATCGCCGTGATAACCGCTTGGCTTTGATCGCTGCCCGGCGTGCTCCGCAAGCGTGGTTTGCCGCCACTTGGAAATGGAGCGAGCTGGGCGACGCCTGCAGTCGCGGCTATCAGAGCCAAATCACCTGGATGCCAAGCCCCGACTGAGACACCGAAACCGTCACTCGGCTTGATTACAAGGTCGCCGGGAAGAACTTGGCTCGCCCACATATCGACGGCACCACTATACGCGGAAACCGCGAACACGGCTACGACCATCATTGCGGACGCAACAGTCATCGAAGCGAATGCGGCGGCCGAACGACGTGGCAATGCGGCAAGGTATAACGCAGCAAATCGTATCTCTGGAAGGAGTGGAGCATTGCGACCTAGTGCAACCACACTACGGATGGTCCAGGGAATGCAGAGCACTACGCCGACCGCTGCGACTACACTCACACCGCTTACCAGGAGCACCGGGGCGTCGATCCGACGGTATAGAAGGACGAGACACGCAGCAACGGACGCGGCGAGCCCGAATAGCGCAAGCCCTAAGTCCGCTTTTGCATTGCCGCGCCCGTTCGACGCCGCTTCCCCGACTGCGTCTAGAGCCGGAAGTATAGCGGCAGCAATCGCGATGAGAATGCCGCAGAGAAACGCGCGCAACAGGCCCGGAAAATCGTACACGACGCCGTCAGGCAACGTGCCGGCAACCGATCCGCCCATGAGAGGCGCGAGGGCAAACCAAGTAAAGAAAAGGCTTAAAGTGATTCCCTCCATCGAACCTACAACCCCGATCAGGAAGCCTTCAGTCAGGAATGCTTTAACGATAGCTGCGCGGCTTGCACCCAGGCTGCGGAACGTTCTTATTTCGGGACGGCGTTGCTCTACCGACAATGCGATCCCATTGTAAATCAGGGTAGCGGCAACGAGTAAGCCCAGAGCGGAAACGGTAGCAAGGCTGACCCCAAAGTTGCGCAGTACGTCGAACAATGTTTGCGAAGAGTTCGGCAGAGTTACGAATCGGGTCCCTATAGGCAAATGTGTCTGCATTATCCCGCGGACGGCGCCTAATCGAACCGGGTCGACAATGCAGTCGATGCGATCAATATAGCGCGAGTCACCATTCAGCTGTTGAGCAACCCCGAGGTCCACGAAAACAATGCTTGAATCGACGTCCGCTACGGCCGGCGGAAGAATGCCGGCAACGCGAAGGCGGAGTTGTCTAGACTCAGCCGTGCCGGTTAGCCACGAGCCTACAGAGAGGCGATATCGAGTGGCAACGCGAGTCGATATGATCGCCCCGGGATCACCGAGCAACGCCTGAGCGGACGGCTGGCTCCCCCAAGCGTCGAATGCCCCGGGCCTGATCGTGCGAATCTCGGCGTCCCTAGGCAACGGCTGAAGCATATCGAGACCGACGAGGTTGAGTATTTCGCCCCGCCGGTCGCCTATAGATATCGGCCGCTCGATCACCGGATCAGCCGAAAGAACTCCCGGAACCGCGCGCACCACGGCGAGAACCTGCTCGTTAAGCCGATGGGGCAACGCGAACACCGATAGGTTAACCTTATCATCAGCGGTATGGACGCCCGCGGCGAAGGAGGCGTTCGCTGTCGCGATGACGGTCGCGGTCGTGGCCGCCAGCGCAACGCCCAAGGCGGTAGCCACGGCAGCGATTAGCGAGCGAAGTCCGTTTTGACGCAAATAGGCCGCTACTAGAACGTCGAAGATCACATCAACGCTCTACTCGGCCGTCCTGCATGCAGATGACGCGATCACACAATGAGGCTGCGGCATTGGAATGAGAGGCCAGCAGTATGGACTGCCCCCCGAATGCGAGCTCGCGAAACAACTGCATTACTTGCATAGCATTCCGGGAGTCGAGATTGCCGGTCGGCTCATCGGCAAGAACGACCGCGGGCCCGTGGATCGTAGCGCGAGCGATCGCAACACGCTGGGCCTCTCCGCCGGACAGCTCATCCGGGTAGCTTCGTGCCTTTCTCTCAAGTCCGACCGCCTCGAGCGCAGCAGATACACGGTCAAGGATCTCAAAGCGCCCGTGTCCTTGAAGGACAAGAGGGACACCGATATTCTCCGCGACAGTCATTGTTGGCAGAAGGTTGAAGAACTGAAACACCGTACCAACACGAGTTCGACGCAGCAAAGTCATCGCCGAATCGCTCAATGTCGTCGTTGCCTGACCTTCAATGGTGACGACTCCAGAAGTCGGACGATCGACACAACCAACAAGAGCAAGTAGCGTACTCTTCCCGCAACCGCTCGGTCCGGTAAGCGCCACCATCTCGCCGGTTGAAACCTCAAAAGAGACGTCGTCCACCGCCGGTACGCCGTCTCGGCTAGCACCGTAAACCTTCGTGACGGCACTTAAACGGACAGGCAAAGTCTCAAAATGAGCTTCTGATCCGATCACTTCTCTTAAACGCTTCTAGCAACGCGATTTAATCCCCCAGGCGCAGGCCGTCGCTTTGACCTAGGGTCCCAGCGCGGGTCGCATGGTAGTTACGCCGGATATCTCAGAATCATTGGTTCTACGGGAGCGTGCGAGCCGTTCGTCGAGGCGACGAACCTTAGGCATTCCAATGTAAATGGTCGCTCGCAAAGTCCACCGCAATCCGGTCCCGACCGTTGCGCTCGACCACTCGACCTTCGCTGATCGTCTTCCGCGGGTTCGACGGCCCTCGGCCCGGACATGTTGGTCGTTTGTGGCTTACGTTGATGGTAGCCCGTATTGGTCGGGCAAGAACGTAGTCGGCATGACGCAGTTTCCGTGGTGCTATACGAATCGAGCCGCGGTTGCCAAACGGTTGCCGTCGGTGGCAACCGCCGGTGGCCTTGGTTGACCTCCAGGTACCGGGAAAGCCGCGTCGTTATCGCGTCGGCGGCCGTCCCTGACCTTCGGAATCCCTCACGCAACGGTTTCGAATCCCGTTGGGGCTACCACTTAAAACCTCGCTACGGCGGGGTTTTTTCTATGTTCGGAGCCCTGAAATTGACTCCGCGTAACAACCGGTCAGCACCGAGCGAAGCGCCAATAAGAAAGGGGCACGCGTTCGAGCGCGGGACTTCGTGAGCGCTAGAGTAGAGCCGCGTATGTTGTCGTGTCAAATAAAAAGCCCCGCGCCTTAAGTCTTTTGGTAGGCAGTCCAGGCGTCTTGACGCGTTATTGGCCGCTAACTCGGCGAGTCATTATCGTACACTGCAATAATGGACTTGCCGAATAGCTCCGATTGGCTCGTCTCGTTGCTCATACGCCCAACGGCGTCGAGCAGCAACGCGTCATTTTGCGGTATAGGGTAGGCCTTCTCACTGACGCGAACCCCCAGTATATGGACGCCGAGCATTCCGATGACAACCATGGGCTGTCCAGATAAGGTGACGATGAAGGCAAAATGGTGACTGTCAGGCGCGATATTGATGGAACGCAACATCCCATTGACGTCCATCGATGAATTCAGTTGAATTGCCGGCCCGGAAGGGACGCCGTCATTCAACCACGATCTCATGGCGGCGGCAATCGAATCATCGAGCCATTCATCTCCAAGCCAGTACCATGCCATTTCATATGCTATCTTCAGAAGCCCCATCTGGTGGCCGCCGCGATTCATGGGCACGTCGACCGCTACGACAATATCCGAGTTGCTTGTTTCCAAACTGGCAATGAACTGCTTAGTCACTTCCGCGATAATCGCTTCGTCCCGAACGTCGCGCTTTCTAAGGGCGCTCCTGACCAACATCGGAATCCTGTCGTTATCCTTGGGCGCAACAACCGTATCTGGGCTCGGGCCGATTGATTGTAGTGAACCGTCGTCCTTATACGTAATGATGAAGTCGCTTTTCGTTACCGACTCAAGCCTAGTCTCACCATCTGGTTCTCTTATTACTCGAACCATTAAACCCGGTTCGGTTGGATGAGGGATTGGTTTCTTAATGGCATCGCCTACAGGGTCAGGAACAGACCCGCGATGCCCCTTCAATCCAAGTTCGATGCGGCGTTGCAAAAGATCGTACTGTTTTTGAAGTGGCCCGTCCGCGAAGTCCCCTAACCTATTATCACACGTCTCGCAAACTCGATGAATGGTGAAAGACCCGCCCAACCCGTATGGGAAAACGTGCTCTCCCGAACCAGTACGCTCGGGCTTATCCTTGAGACATATTATGCAGAGCACAGAATCATTATAGGTCTGGATGCAGTCCAAATCAAACTGTCCGCGAGGTTTTTAGAATCACTTTTTTGATTGCTATGACCACTCCTAAACGCCCAGCCCATAGATCATCGTTAGTCGGCGGATTGCCTTCACTGCGTACCGTGTGTGCGCGTGAGCCTCTCGCCCTAGAAATCGACAAACGATCGCGCTGCCGGGTTGTAGCGACGCTGTGTCACGTCGGGGCCGCCTAATGCTTCAGGAGTCAGCTGTCTCGCGGCAAAGGGGTTGTGAAGGATTAGATATTCCGGTCCGCCCACGAACCTTCGAGTGTACGAGATCACAGCACTAATCCGTGTGTTACTGTCGGGGCGAAATGCGCCGTCTGCGTCCCGCCAATTGACGAAATTGCCATTCATGACCCTGAGGGATTCGGTCCCAAAGCACGCGTCCATGACATCTTCGTCATGCATAAAGGTGCTGTTCGTGCGATCGATCACGACGATGCCGGACTCTCCCTGGGGCAGTTGTCGGATTGCTTCACGGATTCGGCGGCGGGCTTGATCACTGTGCTCATCGCCAAAAACGTATTCGCGGCCCATTGAACTTGCAAGGTAGCCTCCGTTTTCGGATTCGGTCGCGTTCGCTTCGATTGAGAGCCCGTCAATCTCGAATGTAAACGGGAGCGCGCCCCCGGCAAGAAAATGCGCAGCGAACAGCTTTTTCATTTTCCGGACGAGTGCAGCTACATTAGCCGACTCGAGAGTTGCTTCACGAATATGTAGCGCATATGGTTGTTCGATTCGCCTAAGGCGCTGCATCACGTCTGCAGTAACAGAATCCGCGTCTTTGACATCAGGCAAATCTTGAAGTGACTTGACCTCAAACCACAACGTTAGGTCACCGCGAGAGGCGCTGAACTCGACTAGTTTAGTTCCGACCGGAGGCTCAAGTACAACATGGTAATGACGTTCTTTCATCCAAGCAGCAAAGTGGAGCTCGGAAAGCGCGGAAGCGTAAATCGAATAGGAGAGATGTCGAAACTTTGTCCGGAACTTCTCGAAGGAGCCTTCGGCCTTCAAAAAGTCAAGAAGCCGTGACAGCTCGAGCATCTGCCCAACTGCTGCTGCGTCATTTGGCTGCGCCAAGACGAAGAGCAGATAGTTTTCCGTGGTTCGACGACTCGATAGCTTGGTCAAAAACGCGTCGTCGTAGAGGTATTTCAAGCTGGGAAATTGCTCCGTCATCAGCTCACAGCGACCGCGGAGCACCTCCGCTGGCAGTAGCATGAGTTCGTCGATCGTCAAATCGCCATCAGCTCGACCCTTCTTGCTCATTTGCCAGCCTCGCGTTGTCGCTCGAATTCAGGTCTGGTGATGCCCATATCGCTCAGCTCTTCATCGCTCACTCGACGTGCGTAGACTGACGTCATAGTGTAGTCCCGGCACTGAGACTTCGGAACAAAGCGAATCTCGGATCCGAGGCTAAGGCGTTCGGCAAAGTCCGTCGGCGGAAGCCAGGGCGTCGCGAACAGGTGATGCCCCCAGTAGGGATCGCGGTCGATGACCCGACGTTCGTAGTTTTCGCCCTCAAGCCATCGCCAAATGGTGCCCATCGTCTCGTCAACATACGCGAGCAGATTATCAAAGTCGGAATCGTTCGGAACGCCCATGACATCTGCATCTCGATGAGCTACTCGCTTTGCCACGTACTGATGCAATTTAGCGCGTCGCTTGCCGAGGTCCCGAATGACGAGTCGAACGTCGCCCTTTTCCGGGGCAATTGCAAAACTCTCTGCTCTAGCGACGTCAATGCGTTCGAGTAACCCGGTCAAGGTGAGTTGGTCCGCTCGCCGATCGGTAATGGCCCGCAAAGCGATGTGCTGGTAGTTCTGATACCAAATGAACATGGCGTCGACGAAAAAATGGCCGAACCGCAACGCGGCTTGATCGGGCGAGATGAGAATTACCGATCGAAAGTCGTCGAATACGTCTTTGTAGTGCTTTAGCATGGCAATCTCGCGATCAACGGTATTGGCCAGGGCGATAAGCTCATCGCGCAGGGTGCGCTCTAGCCGCATGTACACATCGTTCAGTCGCCCTTGAGTAGTCGGCGGTAATTGCGGATCGCATCGGCCGCGACGATCGTCGCTGCGGTCGTCCGCCATGGATAGCGTTCACTGCGGCGGTGCCCTCTGTTCGGGCCGGAAGCAATAGTAACGATGAACTGGACGACGCCGCGGTCCCCGTCGGGCTTATAGTCCGCAGCGTGACCGAAAATGCCGCTTCCGAACCGCCGCGGAGCTCCGGCTTGCGAGGCATTGCCGCCAAGTTCATCATGGATGATAGAGTAGATCGCCTCCACCCAGACCGCATTTGAGACTTCGGAATCCTTCGGATTCTCGGGACCGCTTTCGAGAAACCGTGCGATACGGTCGGCGGCATCATGGCGGGCAGCAACGTCGTCGACGTCGATGATCGGAAAATAGTCGCCGACCGGATTCAAGTGATCCTGAAATGTCGGCCCAGAGAACGGCAAGAAGCGCACGCTGCGGGCGCGCTGGCCGGGCGGGCCCACGAGCATCGCGCGAACCTCGTTGTCGCCGAACTTCCACGACGGTGTCGTCCTAAAGGGGTCGAAGGTGACGTCGACGGTCAAGCGCACGGCGACATCGGCGTTCACTCCGAGGACAAAATCGAATAGCATCGGCGCAACATCGTATCCCGCCGGCGGCACGAGTTCGCGCACGGTAATCACGAGTACGGGTGAGCTGTCCACGTCGATTTGCTCGGCGCTTTCAATCTGGCCGCGAAGCTGATCGGGCCCCTGACCGATGACAACGTAGCTCCCGGTCGCCGGCGCCGGCAGAACTCGGTCGCTGTCGGCTTCAAAAATGCGGTCTTCAGCGTTGGCAGAGCGGTAGATGATCCGCGCCGGAATGAGCGGACCGCTCGCTTTGTAGCCCGGGAACGTCCAAACCGGCGCCCGTTGAATCCCGGTCTTCCGGAGGCGGTCAGCTTCACGCTCGACGAGCCGACGCACCAGCGCTCCGCGCGACTCTCCGGACGTTCGCTGGACCTCGGCGAGCTGGGCGATTGTTTGCGGATAAAGCGAGATCGGGACTAGTTGCGCCCTATCGGGCAGCCGCTGCTGTTGTTTGGCCATTAGTAAACTATATAGTATCACGCCAGCACTTCAGTCACAACTATATACTTTACGAACCCTAGGGCGCCGGATACTAGCGACTGCCGGGGCCATCGAGCCTCTCGCCGCGACCGCTTGATTAAGCCACTAGGTTAAGTGCCCAGACGCCACGCAATTCCCAGAATGGCCTCCTCCGGAAGCAAATTGATATTTTGTAGGGCTTCTGCTACTATCTCAGGTAGAAAAGATGACAGCTGTAGCAAAGATTGAGCGCCGGGTCTCCGCCGCGCCTCCTGGCCACCTCTTCACGATCGAGGACTTCCTAGCGTTCGGGCCTCCCGCTGCCGCAAAGACGGCTGCCTCCCGACTAAGCAAACGAGGGCTCCTAGAGCGCGTACGCCGCGGACTGTATTGCAAGCCTCGTGTGTCGCGCTTTGGCCGATGGACGCCCTCCCCGGAAGAGCTTGCTCTTGCCGCCGCGCACGGTAAAGCACCGGGCCCTGCCGGTGCCAGCGCGGCAGCCGCTCTCGGTCTGAGTACACAGATCCCGGCCCGTTCAACCATTGCCGTGGTGGGCAATCGCCCAAGCTCGGTCGCGAACGTGAGATTTATCGAGCGCTCCAACATCGAGCGCGTCTCCGCAGGTCTTCGATCGGCAGAAATTGCGTTGCTTGAGGTGTTGCGTGATGACCTCAAGTGGGTGGAGCTCTCCGATGCGGATATTCGTAACCGCATCCACGACCTTGTCGCCGCCGGCGACATCGACGTTCGCCGTATACGCCGTGCGGCAAAGCACGAACCGCGCCGCGTCGAAGAAAAGCTCGCCGCGGTTCTTCCCGCCTAATGCCACTGCTCCGCGAAAACCCCGACGACTTCGACGTCCTCGTCGGCCGCGTCGCGGAGCACCTTGGGTTTCCTACTGCTTTCGTTGAGCGAGACTACTGGATTACGGAAATCCTTCGCTCGATTTCTCAGCCGATCGAAGACTACGAAGCGAACGTAATCTTCAAGGGCGGTACGAGTCTCTCCAAAGGGTGGCGCCTCCTCCAACGGATGTCGGAGGACGTCGACGTCATAGTCACTTTTGGTCAAATATCGAAAAACGGCCGCGATCGCGCTTTGAAACTCGTCATAGAGCGGGTTGAACGAGATATCGGGGTCGAATCCACGGAAAATACTGCGGAAAAGTCGGTGCACCGATCTCGCCATTTCAACTACCCACAACGATTCCAGCACGGTGCTTTGAGCGGTGAGCGAGTTTTATTGGAACTTGGGACGCGCGGAGGTCCAGAGCCGCACCAACGACTGCGGTTACGGTCCCTTATTGCTGAGGTCGCGTGCACTGTATTTGACGTGGGCGAGGGCGACTTCGATGAGTTCGCCCCGCTCGAAATCGACACGTTGGCTCCGGAGCGTACCCTCTTTGAAAAGCTCGCCGCGTTGCACCATCTCGCTGAGACAGCTTCTGTCGACGAGAGCAGATATGAGAATCTTGGAACGCTTCTCCGCCATGCCTACGATATCGCGATGCTCCTCGAAAATGAAGCGACGCTCGCTGCTCTGAGGGGACTTGATCGCGCGACTATGCTCAAAGACATCGAAGATCGTAGCCGTGAGAGCGGATGGCCGTGGACGCCGCGACCCGCAGGTGGGTATGCGGAAAGCTCCGCTTTCGGTCCAGCCTTCATGCAGCAGCCGGCGGTTGCAGCTGCTTACGCGCGTGCTTTAGAACTTGTTGTTGGTGGCCCGAAACCATCGCTCGCCGAGGTCGCAGAACTCGTTCGCGCGCGCGCAGATCTTCTTTAAGGCGCAGAGCGTGTCGGAAAGTCAAGGGCCGCAGTCATCGCTCCAGGCGAAAATGCAAATTCGTTCGCCAGCTGATACGCTCGCCGCGCTACGCACGTCATACGACGTCGCGTCGATCGTCCAGCTCAGCGTCCGCCTCGATGCCGTTTGGACGAACATCTGCACGGCGATTATTCGCGGCAACAGCGCACTTCGTCGTACACTCGACCAACCGAAACGCGTTGAAGTGCAAGTTGTGGATCGACTTTTTGCGTTCACGTGGGCGGACGTAGACGCGACGCAAACGGATGCCTTTGTTGTATCCGCCGCTTCGGGGTCGGCTATCGTCCCCGGAACACGCACTTCGGTGACATACTCTCTCGCCGAGTCAGACATCGGCTTTTGGGGCAAGCCATCACCCCCGAACTTTCCTGGCACTCCTCTCTCGCGCTGCTGTTGGGCTCGCAGCTTCCCGACGTTGGATGAGGTTTCGGGGTTCGAGCTGCTCGCGACTTCGGGTATCGCACGTGTGGCCGATCGGCTCCCGCAGCGCTACACCTTTCCTTCGGGATTGTCGACGTGCGCTTGCAGCTGGCTCGCATCGGGAGCCTGACAGATCTGTACCCAAGCTACCCGGAAATGCATTGGCGCGCGACCCCGGGCGGTGAGGCGACCGTCGACGTTGCGGTGCCCGTCATTAGCAGATCGAGCGCGCCGATCACGTGCGCCACGACATGATCGGCTTGTGATCCGCGATACCAGCGATCAACTATCACGTTGCGAATATTCTTTGGATGCTGCTTAATGTCTACCGCGTCGGCATTGAAGGCCTCAAGGAGATAACCGCCGAGTTGACGGGTTGAAAGCCTAAGCACCTCGTCGGCCGTCGGTAACAGCAGAGCTAGTTCTCTCATCGTAGCTGGACGGCGCGTTGAGCTCGGCGACTTCCACCGCTGCAAATTGCTAAAAGAGCGTCGGCTTTGCGGTTAACGTCGGTGCCAACCAGTTTTCAGATACTAACGCATCTTGCGACATTACGTTCATTGCCGGTTATCCTGAATGGCTTCGAGGACCTAAATCGCGCCCCAGTGGCGTCACCAACTAGCGTTTGCTGGAAGGCATCGCCTTGGCCATACTTCTCGACCATCAAATGCAACGTCGACACCCCGCCGTGTTCACGTCATCAACATGGAAGGCGCTGCAGTGCGCCTTAGCGTCCTCGATCCAGTCCTCGACACATGCTCGCATCCGTGAGGAATCAAACAACACCTGTGTCCACGCTGGCGTTCCACCGAGGTCAAACTCAAGTCGCAACAGCTCGCCACCTTCGCAACCAAAGTTGCGAAGCCTCGACTCAATATCGTCGCCTCCGATGTTCTTGAAGCCGGCACGCGTAAGAAAGCCGTTGCACCAGTCCGTCCACGAAGGGTGGGCCATTAAGCACCTGCGCAACGGGAGCGTAGGTTCGATCCTCAACCATCTCCCCGTACTCCCGCTTCTAGTCCGGCATGGGCATTGACATCGAGTGCGTATATCTAGCGCAAGATATTAGCGAAGGCGGTCAACGTATACGGCGCGCGCGTCGCTTCTTGCTCTTGTTCTCGGCACGCGTCGAGTCTCCGGTCAACTCTCCAGTAAGGAGATCCATACCGTCATAGTACATCGCACGGGCGCGTTTGTCGGCAGGGTTTTCCACGAGCGATATCTCGCGGACGCCTTCAATGTCGTGAATAATGCGATGTGCGACCTCTCCCGCGTAGATGTCGCCCGCCACATGGTTGCATTCGCCGCCTCGGACGTGACATATGCTACATTCAACCTCGGCCTCATTAATAATCATCGCAGGACTAAAGAAGCGTTGCTTCGGGAACAGAACGCGCTCCACGATCGATAGATGCTCCTCGAGCTGCTGAGCGGGTTCAAAGTTCGGTAACCAGCACGCCGCCCAGTATGCTGAGCCCTGCGTCGTAACGAGCATGTCCCATGCAGCACGGAATTTGTGTTCGCTTACGAGAATCCACATGTGCATTTCACCTTGCAGCGCCCGCACGAATTCCTCAATTCGTCGCCATTCGGACGCAAGATCATCCAAACCGGCTGCGCGCGTGCCGGCGACGGCGCGCGTACACTCAATCAGTGTGTGCTCGTGACCACTGAGGACGGCACGCTTTTTGTGTGTCGAGAACGATAGAGTCGCGACGATGCAGTGCGCCTCATAGTCGGCAGCGAGTTGCTGAAGTGCATCGGCCGGGGTGTTCACCAATGGCCAACCCGCATCGTCCTTAGCAATCATCAGAGTTCGCTCCGAACGCTGTACGTGCGGCCTCCACGATGGATGGCAGACCCTGGACGGGACCACGATACGTCAGCCGCTTTGCCATCCTGCCCCGTGTCACAACCAGTTCGAACGCGGCTTCATATTCGCGAGCCTCGCGTCGCCCGCAACGTGATTCGAGATGGCGCGCGAGGTGCTCGAAAAAGCTGACTGTGATCGTCGCGCCGCCTTCGATCAAAAACGCATGCGCGAACTGCATCACAGGTATGATGATCTCGTGATCTCGTTCGTGGATCGTATGATGTCCAGATGGTCCCGCAACGGTGATTTCTAGACCAACTTGTCGCCCCAAGATCCGTATCGTGCTCGTCATCTGCTCATAGACGAAGTCTTCTGGCGAATTCGCTACCGCGAAGTTCCGCGGCAGCACCGACGCACGCGGCGCGTTGATTCCGAACTGCTCGAGGCGCGCAGCCACCGTCTCGTCGGCCTCGACAACAATTGGCTTATCCAGCGCAATGACCGCCGGCCGACGATCAAGACCATCCAGGTCCGTACGTTCGAACTTGTGCTCCTTCATGTCGATCCTCGCGCTTAACCCATAGCCATCTATCGAACGCATGTTCGATAGATCAGCTTAAGCCCCTCCCGGTGGTTCAGACAAAAACGACGGTCCAGGGTCACAGCTGCGCTCGATCGAGCAGCCATGCGTTCTAAGCACGTGCGCCGCCACGACCTGACATTGCAGCGCGTTGCGGCCGCAGTCAAGGCGATGAAGCGCGATAAGCGCGCCCATCATCTCGCCGGCGGTGCCCTTCCGCACTTGTTTAGGTCGAGGGCTTGGTCGTCGTCGCGGACACAATGACGAATCGGCGCCCCAAGGGCTTCCTCGGCATGGTAATGGGCAAGCCGGAGATTTTCGAGAACGAGAACAGCGCGCGGGTCGTTCGCCGGATTATCGACGCGGCCGACCAGATCGCTGCGGAAAGTGGGGGAGTGATTGTGATCGACCAGTCGTCCGTGGATCAATGGCCGTTGGCCCGGCGTCTTCGACGATCTATCGAGGGCGTGTATCAGCGCCCTCTCATATACGCGTCGCTGGCGGGACACCCACAACGCTCATGACGATCTTTGCACAATCCTAACGCGTTGAAGCCGCTGCCGCCAAACGCCCTGACCTTCGACGGCGTACGCCAAACTCGCAGCGACGCCGACGGCCGCGGGTTTCAGCTCGTGACGACGCCGGAGAACGACGCCGCTCAAGCTCCCGGCCAGGGCTTCAGCCGCGGCCGCGCGAGCGCGCTTAATTGCCTCTGTGTCCAGGCGTTCCGGCGTCGCGCAAGCAGTCGGTACAGCGATGGTTCCTGCGGCCAATCGAGTACAGATTACCGCAGTTCAGGCGGCGCATACGCGTCACGCTGTTCCGCATCTTGAATATAATAGCGCAATAGCAGTCAAAACTTCATGAGTCACACGATGCGCGCGAATTCGTGCAGCATGTGTCTGACATACGCGCGGTCGCCGCGCCAGTCGAGCGCTTCCAGCAAGGCGTCAATTGCAGTGTACCCCTGGTTCTTGAAAACGCCGACGACATTGCCGTCCTCTAGGTGCGAGATCTCGGCTTGGGCGACAACTCCATTGCCCATGTTCAGGGTCGCGGCGTCAGCGATTTCCTGTTGTGTCTTATTAAGGTGTAGACGCCGGCTAGCTAAGATATAGCCGACGTCTTCCATCGCCCTCTGAGCAGCCTTGCGTATGCGGCCCTCAGCTTCTTGCCAACCGAAATTCGCCAAAAAGAACCTCCACCCTAGACATTGCGGGGTCCAAATGTCGACCTAATGCCCGTGAACTCCGGACGGTTGCTCGCCGGCTCCGTCGTTTGCAAAAAGCACTTCGCGGAACTCGATCGCCTCGTTCCTTGATGTCATTTAGGCTATTTCACGGTTGCGTGGTCGTCCGAACATTGCATCGCCACTGGAAAGATGCCGAGAACAAAACCCGCGATGCTCAGCGTGTTCTTTTGGCCCGTGCTGCCTGCCGCCGAGACGAACTGTGGGCTTGCCGCGCTATACGCACTGGTCGCGTAGCTGAGAACCTTACAAACACCCGAAGTTGTTGGAGTAACCGCTTTCGCAAGCCCTTGTATGGTGGTGCTATACACGGAAACCACCTTGCCGCTGTCAGCGCCCGGCACAGCGACTGTAACGGATGCGGGGCCTGGCGATCGAAGCGCGCCAACGATCGCCGCCGATACCTGTGCGGCAGCGCTGGCAGCCTCAGCATCAGACATAGTTGCGATCGCTTCCCGAGAAAGTCGCTCGGCATTTTGAGCTGCAATGACCTGACTGCGTAAAGCACCCACATCCTTCATATCGTTAACCGCGGCGGTCGAAAGCGGATGGTACGCGACTAGCCTTGCGTCGAGGTCCTTCGTCATCGAGTCTTGCAACAGCCGAATTGCAAGCGATGCCGCCTGGCGATTGTCAAACGCTTGTAGGGCACGTTCTGAAGTCTGTACTGCGCTCACTGGGCTCACTGTTGATGCGATGAGCGCCGCAAGAATTATGAAGCTTCGAACTCTATTCATTTGTGCCTCGGTGCGGAGATGAAGCGAAAATTGATCTTGAGGCTTTGGCTCGGCGAAGAGCATTCGCACCTGTCGCGCCTCCCGTGGTCTAGTCGCAACCTCGTCAACACGATATTGGTGGGACGGCGATGTTCGTGATGGCATGCAGAAAAATAAGGAGCGCGGTGACGGCGTCCACGGAAACACCTCCGGCCTAGCAGCGAGTCTGCTAGGACGGTAGGCGCTCGGCTGATGCCGCAGTCTACCTAATGTTGGGTAGGTGCGTTCCAGAAATCGGGGCGCGTCGCGGCGAGATTGATCAGCGCTTCGCGGCCCTTCACGCCGAGTTTCTTCGTTCCGTTACGTATGTGCGTTCGGACCGTTTCTACCCGGCGATCTAGGAGGTCGGCGATCTCCTTCGCCTGCCGGCGCTCGGAGTACAGTCTGAGGATCTCGCGTTCCGACAAGCTCAGGATCGACGTCGGTGCGCGATCTGCGGCAGGTGCCAGCATATCGAACAGCTGCGCATAGCCACTCAGCCCGGCGTCCCGAAGTTCACTGATGACGCACGACCAGGCGTGCCGATCCTCAGCCAACGCGAGCCCGTGTGCTGCCTTGGCGAGTTCGCGCTCGCGGCGATTCCGTGCGGCTTTCACGGCGTCGCGCGCGGCCCGAGAGGCAAGGCTGCGGTGACCTCGGGACGCTTCGACTGCAGCGACGACGGCATGGAGCAGGACGCTCGTGCGCGACGTAGCGCCCCGCGGATCGACGCCGAACGAACGGGTCCGACTGCGCATTACCGACAGGCGCGCCCGGCTCGTCCCCGATTGTCGCGAGACCGCGATCAGCGTCGAGATGGCCTCGGCGCAGGCAACGATTTCCGGCGGCTCGTCATTCTCCGACACGATTCGGTCGAGCCCGGCCATGGCCGAAGCGAATCGCCCGCGTCGCGTTTCACCCAACGCCCGGGCGAACGCGTGGGGAAGCGCATCGCCGTATCCGCGCACGGGGCCGAGTCCAGCCAACTCCGATTCGGCCTTCGCGAATGCCGCGTCGTCGCCGACCTCTGCTGCATCGACCAGCAAAGCCGTCAGTCCGGCCATCTCGATCTGCCGAAGTCCGCAGCGTCGCGCAGCCACGACCATCCTCCTGGCTTCTGCGACGATGGCGTCTTCGTCGTCCTCGGCGACGGCGATGTTGTACAGCAGCGAACGTATCCGCGCTTCGACACCGTCCAGGCCCTCGGCGATCGCAATTTCGAGTGCGATCTCGCAGCGGTCGCGCGCGACCCTCGGTGTTCCGGCAAAGTGCGCAGCGAGGCCGAGGCGCTGCCATGCACGGGCGGCCTTCAACGGCTCCGAACATCGGCGCGCTGCACGGACACCGGCGTCAACGACCGCGCCCAGCATCGAGAACTCGCCGGCCGCCGCAAGCGCTACGGCGAAGGCGCTCTGGACTTCGGCATCGTCCGGATACATGAACGCTACCGGCCGCAACACGTCGGCAGCTCCTCGCCGGCCGCGATTCACGAGTTCGGTCGCAAGGCGCACCGCGGCAGTGCGGCCGTCAACGCCGCCGGCGGATGACGCGAGGCGCAGCAGATCCTCGGCGACGTCCTTTCTGCCGCGCTCGACTTCAGCCGTCGCCTCAAGCAGCAGCAGCGCGGGTTCGGCCCGGCGTTCCTGCTGCGGAATCATCGCGAGCCCGCGCACGATGTCCGCACCGAAGCCGCACTCATAGAGCCGGTCGCCGAAATCACGCAGCAGCGGCAAGAGGCGCATCGGTTTCTGGCCATTCAGGTACGAGCGAAGCGCGTCGCCGTGCATGCCGAAGGCGAGATACGCATCCCCGACGCGCCGCCACTTGTCGGCGCGTTTCTCGGGAGCCGTCAGCGCCTCTTCGCTCGCGAGGGTCTCCATCAGCGTGCCGTGCACCGCGAAGCCGTTGTCCGTCGCCCGTAACAGCGGATTCACGCGATCGAGGCGCTGCAGCGATCTCCGCGCATCGTGCAAGCCGAGCTGCTCCAACAGATCAGAACGCAGCGGCACGTAGGCGGCCCACGAGAGGAGCTCGCGCTCAGAGGGGCCGAGACTCTCGCGAACCCGGTCGACGATATAGCGGGCCAGCGCCTCGCGCGCTCGCGGCAACGCGGCTTCGCTGAAGCGCCCCTCGTCCGATAGCTGCAACGAAATCGAAACCGCGACCGGCCACCCAGCGGTGCTCACCTTGAGCGCGAGCGCCTGTTCCGTCGTAAGCTGCGCGTTCCGCAGACGCCCCAGCTCCTCGATCTCATCGACGTCGAAGGCCAGGACGTCCGCATCGACCGCCGGCCCGAGGCGTCCTTCCGCCAGTAGCGGACCCAGGTGCAGATCCTCGGCCTCGCCGACGACGGCGTACCATCGCGACGCGCCCGAGTGCGCGAGCAGCTCACTCAGGAAGAGCCGCACGTCGGCCGACGCCGATCCGACATCGTCGAGAGCCACCCAATCGCAGCGCCGTTCGTCGATGCGCTCGCCGAGCCAGCGCGCGGCGTACGGCATCAGCCCACGCTCGGCGACCGTGTGGACCATCGTCCGGAGCCCTTCCGACGCTCCCGCCAAGGTGGCTAAAGCGCGGAAGACGTCAACTACATCGAAACCCCGGCGAAGTTCGTAGGCGATGCCCTGCGTGCCGATCGCCTGAAGATGTTGCCGCAGCGCGACGCTCTTGCCGTAGCCGGCGGCCGCCGCGACGAGCACGACATCGCTCTGGGCAGCCTCAGCGAACGCAGCAAGCACTCGCGGACGCACAATGTGCTTCGTTCCGCGTTCGCGACCCGGCAGCAGACGGGATTGCACCATCTCGGTGGCTCGATACGGCGACGGGACGAGCTCTAAATGTCTCGACCTCGGTATGGCCTTGCTTCGGTCTCCCACCTGCTCCTCGCCTGGGCTCCGGCCAATCCAGTGGTCCGGTCGGACAGCCTGGAGGGTGGCCCCCCGGCTAACGTTCGCCTCCGCACAATGCCGCAGGCCTACCCTCCGTTGAGTAGGGTCGTCCGCGTGTGAGAGGGTCCGTCGGCTGCCGACGTCACAGACGAGTTCACCCGGAACCCCGGAGGACGCACCGCGCCCCGACCCCCACCGTGCGGCGAGCGTAGCTTTTAACCGAAACGTCATCGTAAAGCGTAACGCCCGGGGCGGTCTTCTACGGACCGATGGCGTCGCCGTCTGGGAGGTCGCCCGGCAGCGTTGCAAACGGCGCTCCCGTGTAGGGCGGCGCATATGCGGTGATCGTGTTTCCGTTGTAGTTCGGAACGTAGACGTTTCCGAGCGTATCCACGGCGAGACCCAGCGGCCCGTGCACGCCGCTTGTAATCGTAGCGATGACATTCGAATTTCCGTACGGAGGAGCGAGCACCGTCACGGTATTATTGTTCGATCCGGCAAAGAGGTCGCCATTCGGACCGAACGCGATGCCGAGAACGGGCGTGCCGGCGAGGATCGTTTCCGTCGGAGACGCCGCGGTGTAAAACGGCGCATACACCGCGATGCCGTTGCTCCCCCCGATGTACAGGTTACTGTTCGCGTCCAGCGCGAGCGCATACGGGCCGGTCACCGAAATCGTCGTAATCACGGAGCCCGTAATCGACGAAAGCTCGATGACCTGATTCGCTTCAGCCTCGGCGATG
>Ga0182024_10006375_pt1 | contig 25942 bp, 27 predicted proteins | sample P32metaG_FD_120480 | JGI IMG/M metagenome (GOLD analysis project Ga0182024, IMG submission 120480) | Permafrost microbial communities from Stordalen Mire, Sweden - P3-2 metaG (Illumina Assembly) | ecosystem: Environmental > Terrestrial > Soil > Wetlands > Permafrost | place: Sweden: Stordalen... | reverse complement strand
TTCGAGCAGCGCTTCCCCTACACCGAGACGCCCGACCAGCGCGACGCGATCGAGGCCGTCAAGGCCGACATGGAGGAGGCGCGGCCGATGGACCGCCTGATCTGCGGCGACGTCGGCTACGGCAAGACCGAGGTCGCGCTGCGCGCCGCCTTCAAGGCGGCCGCCGACGGCAAGCAGGTGCTGCTGCTCGCGCCCACCACGATCCTCAGCCAGCAGCACTACGGCACCTTCCGCGAGCGCCTCGCCGACTACCCCTTCACGGTCGATGTGGTCTCCCGCTTTCGCACCGCGGCCGAGCAGCGCGAGGCGCTCGAGCGCTTCCGCGACGGTCGCCTCGACATCATGATCGGCACGCACCGGCTGCTCTCGCGCGACGTCCGCGCCAAGGACCTCGGGCTCCTGATCATCGACGAGGAGCAGCGTTTCGGCGTCAAGCAGAAGGAGCGCCTGCGACAGCTGCGCCTGCGCGTCGACGTGATCGCGATGTCGGCGACGCCGATCCCGCGCTCGCTGCAGATGTCGCTCGCCGGGCTGCGCGACATCTCGGTGATCGAGACCGCGCCGCAGGGGCGCCGCCCGGTGCGCACCTACGTCGGTGAGTACGACGAGGCGCTCGTACGGCAGGCGCTTGAGCGCGAGCGTGCCCGCGAGGGCCAGGCCTTCTACCTGCACAACCGCGTCGAGACGATCGACGAGGTCGCGGCGCGGCTGCGCGGCCTGTGCCCGGGGATGCGCTTCGAGGTCGCCCACGGCCAGCTCGAGGAGGCGGAGCTCGAGTCGCGGATGATGGCGTTCCTGCGCGGCGACGCCGACGTGCTGGTCTGCACCTCGATCATCGAGTCCGGGATCGACATCCCGGCCGCCAACACGCTGATCGTCGAGCGCGCCGACCACTTCGGGCTCGCCCAGCTCTACCAGATCCGCGGGCGCGTGGGGCGCAGCCGCGAGCGCGCCTGGGCCTACATGCTCTACGACGCCGCCGGCTCGCTGACGCCGGAGGGCGCGCAGCGCCTCGCCGCGCTCTCAGACTTCACCGAGCTCGGCTCCGGCTTCCAGATCGCGATGCGCGACCTCGAGCTGCGCGGCGCCGGCAACCTGCTCGGTGACGAGCAGTCCGGCCACGTCGCGGCGCTCGGCTTCGAGCTCTACATGCAGATGCTCGACGAGGCGCTGGCGGCGGCGGAGGCCGCCGGCGGCAACGGCGCCGGCGAGGCGGAGTGGGAGCCGGTGCGCCTCGACGTCGACGTCGATGCGTACGTGCCGGCCGAGTACGTCGGCTTCGAGCAGGCCAAGATCGACCTGCACCGGCGCATCGCCGGCGCCCGCGAGGTGGCCGACATCGAGCTGCTGCGCGAGGAGATGGAGGACCGCTTCGGCGAGCCGCCCGAGCCGGTCGAGAATCTGCTCGCGCTGGCCCGGGCCCGCATCAAGCTGGGCGCGGCCGGGGCGCGCGCCGTCAGCGTCCGCGCCGGGCGTCTCAGCGTCGCGCCGATCGAGCTCGACCTGGCCGCCGTGCGCGAGCTGCGCGAGCGCCTGCCTGGCGCGATCTATGAGTCGGGCCGCTCGCAGGTTGTCGTCCGCGTGGCCGAGGAGGCGGCCGCCCGCTTCGCCGACATCAGGGCCGCAGCCGAGGCGATACTCGCGGTCAGCGGCTTGCAGGGGTGAGGTTTCTGCCGCGGGCCGCCGAACTGATTCGCTAGCATGGGCCACGAGTTGCCTCAGAAGCTGCGAATCGGCATGGCGTTCAGCGCCGCGATCGCCACCGCCGTGATTGTCGGCGCGTGCGGTGGCGGTGTCCCCGGCGACGCCGTGGCGGTGGTCGGCAGCGCGCCGATCTCCAAGGCCGACTTCGCGCACTGGGAGGTCGTCGCCAACGACGCCGGCCAGGCCTCGACTGGCGCCGCGGCGCCACCGATCCCGGTCCCGCCCGACTTCACCGACTGCATCGCCAGGGTCAAGCAGCAGCCAGGCGACGGTTCGGAGTCCAAGTCGCAGCTCAAGGCGCTCTGCCAGGAGCAGTACACCTCGCTCGTCAGCGAGGTCATGAACTTCCTTGTCCAGGCGCTCTGGATCGAGGGCGAGGCGATCGACCAGCACGTCACCGTCACCCAGGCCCAGATCAACAAGTCCTTCGTGGAGCAGCGCAAGGCCTCCAAGCCGCCGCTCACGTCGGCGTCGGAGCTCAACACCTTCCTAGCCAAGTCGGGCCAGACCGAGGCCGATCTGCTCTGGCGCACCAAGCTGAACCTGCTCGCGACCGGCATCCAGCTGAAGGTGCAAAAGCAGGCGGCGAAGGTCTCCAAGGCGAAGATCGCGCAGTACTACGCCAAGAACCACGCCCAGTTTGTGATCCCCACGACGCTCAACCTGCACCTGATCGAGACCAACACGCCGGCGACCGCGACCACGGTTCTCGGGCTGCTCAAGAGCGGCAGCACCTTCGCCACGCTGGCGCCGAAGTACTCGATCGACCCGACCACCAAGAGCGCCGGCGGCAAGATGCTCGGCGTGCGGCCGGGCCAGCTGACCCCCGCGCAGCTGAACACAGCGGTCTTCAACGCCAAGGTCGGGCAGCTCGTCGGGCCGCTGAAGACCCCGTTCGGCTACTACGTCTTCACGGTTGACAGCACGACGCCCGGCAAGACGGAGACGCTGTCGCAAGCGACCGCCACGATCCGCGCGACGATCTCAGCCACGCAGGAGTCCGCGGCGAACGCGGCGCTGCAGGCCGACTTCACCACGAAGTGGGCTGCGCTGACGAAGTGCAGCACCGGCTACATCGTCGCACCGTCGTGCGGCAACGTGCCCAAGAGCACCGGCTCCACCGGCGCTACCGGCGCCGGCTAGGCGCCCCGTGGCCGCGAGCGGCCCGACCGCCCTGGAGCGGCTGGACCAGCTGACGCGCCGCCTGCGTCGTGAGTGCCCGTGGGATCGCGAGCAGGATGAGCGCTCGATCGTCGCCCATACCGTCGGCGAGGCCTACGAGCTCGCAGACGCCGCGTACTCCGGCGACGACTCAAAGCTGCTCGATGAGCTTGGCGACGTGCTCTTCCAGGTTCACTTCCTGTCGCTGCTCTTGGAGGAGCGCGGTTCGGGCGACCTCGCGGCGGTGGCCGACCACGCCACCGAGAAGCTGATCCGCCGCCATCCGCACGTCTTCGGCGAGGTCAGCGTCGACGGCGCTGCCGACGTGGTGCGCAACTGGGATGAGATCAAGCGCGTCGGCGAGGGCCGCAGCGCCGGCGGCCTGTTCGGCGATCTGCCCGAGAACCTGCCGGCGCTGTCGCTCGCTGCGAAGGCGCTGCGCCGCGCCGAGGGCGCGGCCCCCCCGGCACCGTTCGCGGCCGTGGCGGCGTCGCTGGCGCGGCTCGAGGCGCTCGCGGGGCGCGAGGCGCGCTTCGATGAGATCGGCGAGCTGCTGTTGGCGATCGTGCGCTGTGCGCGGGCGCTCGAGGTCGATGGCGAGCTGGCTCTGCGGCGCGCCACCGGTCGCTTCCGGGAGGCCACCGAGCGTGGCATGATGGCCCCGTGAGCGCGATCGAGCGAATCGGTGCCCGCCAGATCTTCGACAGCCGTGGCAACCCGACGGTTGAGGTCGAGCTGGCTCTGGTGGGCGGCGCCAGCGGTCGCGCGGCGATCCCCTCGGGGGCATCCACCGGCGAGTTCGAGGCGACCGAGCTGCGCGACGGCGGCGCTCGCTACGGCGGCAAGGGCGTCACGCGCGCGGTCGCGAACGTCAACGAGGAGATCGCGCGCGAGCTCGTGGGCACCGACGCCGGCGACCAGGAAGCGCTCGACCGTCGCCTGATCGAGCTCGACGGCACCGCCAACAAATCCCGCCTGGGCGCCAACGCCGTGCTCGGCGTCTCGCTCGCCGCCGCCTACGCCAACGCCGCCGAGCGCGGCCTGCCGCTGTGGCGCCACCTCGGCGGCGAGGACGCCGTGACGCTGCCGGTGCCGATGATGAACGTGCTCAACGGCGGCGCGCACGCCGACAACTCGGTCGACTTCCAGGAGTTCATGATCGTGCCGTGCGGCGCGCCGAGCTTCAGCGAGTGCATGCGTTATGGCACCGAGGTCTTCCACCAGCTTCGCGCCACCCTGCAGGCGCGGGGGCTCGCCACCGGCGTGGGTGACGAGGGCGGCTTCGCCCCGGACCTCGAGTCAAACGAGGCGGCGCTCGAACTCCTGGTCGAGGCGATCGAGGCGGCCGGCTACCGCCCCGGCGAGGACGTCGCGATCGCGCTCGATCCGGCCACCAGCGAGATCTTCAAGGGCGACGCCTACGTGCTCGCCTCGGAGGGGCGCTCGCTTGACGCCTCGGCGCTGACCGACTACTGGGCGCAGCTGGTCGGTCGCTACCCGATCGTCTCGCTCGAGGACGGCATGGCCGAGGAGGACTGGCCGGGTTGGAAGACGCTCAACGCGCGCCTCGGCGAGCACCTTTCACTGGTCGGCGATGACATCTTCGTCACCAACACCGAGCGCCTGGCGCGCGGCATCGAGGAGGGCGTCGCCAACTCGATCCTGATCAAGCTCAACCAGATCGGCACGCTGACAGAGACGCTCGAGGCGATCGCGATGGCCCGCGCCGCCGGCTGGGGCACCGTCATCTCGCACCGCTCCGGGGAGACCGAGGACGTCACGATCGCCGATCTGACGGTCGCCACCGGCGCCGGCCAGATCAAGACGGGAGCGCCCTCGCGCGGCGAGCGCGTCGCGAAGTACAACCAGCTGCTGCGGATCGAAGAGGCACTCGGCGAGCGCGCGCGCTTCCCGGGGCGGGCGGTATTTCGCAGTTGATGCAGGAGCACGGCCCGCGGAGGCGAATCCGTTCGCAGTGGCCGCCGTCTCACCGCCATCCAGGCGCGTCGCGCCCGCTCCCGTGCCGGCGCAGCGCGTGCGGGACTCCCGCCAGCGCACTCGCCGCCAGGCCCCGCCGACGCGGATCCGCTGGGACCGCGTCGCTCGCGTCGCGATGCTGTTCACTCTTGTCGCGCTGCTGTACCTGGCGATCAGCCCGGTGCGCTCGCTCATCGCCGATCTGCACACCTCCGCGCAGCGCCAGGCGCAGCTGGTGGCGCTGCAGCAGCGCAGCGCGCAGCTGGCGCGGCAGGAGCGCGCGCTGTCGCTGCCCGGCACGCGCCAGATCGAGGCGCGCAACCTCGGCCTCGGGCGCCCGGGCGAGCACCTCTACGTCGTCTACGGCCTGCCCGACAACTAGCCGCCGGACCGCGCCGGCGGCCGGCCGCCGCGCCTAGCTTGCTCGAGTACACGCGGCTTCTGTGGGAGGAGGGCGAGCGGCGACTGCGCGAGGTGCCGCCGGAGCGAAGCCGCCCGCTCGAGCGCGTCGTGGAGCACCTCGTCGCCGAGCTGCGCCGGCGCCTGGGCTCGTCCTTCACCGCGCGGGAGCTCGCCGAGCTCTATGACGGATCGAGCGCCTGGACGATGGCGGTCGCCGTGGCCACCTCGCCGAAGGACCCGGTGGCCTGGGAGCAGTGGGTTGCCGACGCCGCCTTCAACCGCTACGTGCGCGACGCGTCCGACTGGCCGCTGCGGTGGTGACGGCGCGGCGCGCCGTCACTCGCTGCGGCGGATGACGATCTGGTCCTCTTCGACGGTGACGGCCACCGGCCGGTGGCCGGCCCAGTGCTCGGCGTAGATCGGATCGTCGGCGATCGCGGGGTCGAGCCAAAGCCCGTAGCCCTCCTCGCCGTGGTCGAAGGTTCCTTCGAGCGGGCCCTCCGAGCTGCGGCCGCGGCGGGCGCGCAGACTGCGGCGCGGGCGGCGCTTCGGGGCCTCCTCCTCGTCCTCGGCCGGCTTCGCAGCCTCCGCCGCGAGCCGCTCGGCCTCGGCCGCCTCCTCGGCCTCGATTCGCGCTCGTTCGGCCTCCTCGAGCTCGGCGGCGATGCGCGCATCGTCCTCGGCGCGCAGGTCGATGTCCTCGTCGAGCCCGGCCGACGGCGAGCCGGCAGGCGCCCCCTCCTCGTCGAGCAGCCCGCTCTCGCGCTTGAAGCTCGCGATCTGCTGGACGGTGACATCGAGCTGATGGGCCACCCAGGCGTCGGTGCGACCCTGACGGGTCCAGGTTCGAATCTGATTGAGGTGTGGCCGAAGCGACTTGCGTGGCACCGGCGAGCAGCCTAGCGCAAAGTCCCGCACGCACCGGCCCGACGCTTGCATTTGCGCCGCCGACACGTAGATAATGCGCAACCTGCGGCGGAGGCAACGAGAGGGAACGTAATGCTCGTCCTGACGCGAAAGTCGAACCAGAGCATCATGATCGGCGACGAGATCGAGATCTCCGTGCTGTCAGTGATGGGGGACAAGGTTCGCATCGGCATCCAGGCTCCCCGCAGCGTTCCCGTGTATCGGCGGGAGGTCTACGTTGCGATCCAGCGCGAGCGCGAGGACGAGCTCGCGGCTGAGGAGCGCCAGCGCGACGACGGCCCCGTGCTCGGCGGCTGAGCGCCTACTCGAGGATCAGGTAGAGCGCGCGGAACATCACGACCGCGACGATCACCGCGGTCGCGACCAGCGTCACCGACAGCACGATGAAGCGCGCGCGCCCCTGGCGGATCGTGCGCTCGGCGCGCCGCTTGGCGGCGCGGCGCTCGGCGGTCCGCCGGAGCGCCTCGCGCCGGTCGCGGTCAAGATCAGCCTCGGCGACGAACGCGCGCTCGAAGTGCCTCAGGCTCTGTCGCCACCTCATTGGCCAGAGGGTAGCGGTCGTCGTCGCGGTCATGGTTGGGTTTGGCACAGCGGGTGCCTAGAATCACTGCACGATGCCGCGGGCTGATCTGTTCGTCGTCTGCAAGAACCCCGACTGCGGAGCTGAGGTCAGCCCCTATGTAACGGAGTGCCCCTACTGCGGCACGCGGCTGCAGAAGCGCGCGCCAAAGCTCGACAAGGCACTGCGACCCACGGGGCGCCAGCGGCGCATGCCGACGCCCTCGCTCGGGCGCCTGCGTCCCGGCGAGATCCCGGGGATCCGCGCCGACAGCCGGCCGTATGCGACCGGCGTCATCATCTTCGCGACCGCGGGCGTCTGGATCGCGACGCGCGCCGGCTGGCTCTCGGCGGGCAGCTGGGTCGTGCAGACCTTCGACAGCCGCTTCCATCTCGCCGCGCAGTGGCCGCACCTGATCACGGCGCCGTTCACCTACTACTACTCGGCGAGCGGCGCGAACCTGACCGGCGCCGGCGTCTACCAGTTCGCGACGCTGTTCGCGATCGCGGTCTTCGGCTGGCTGTTCGAGCGCCGCCACGGCCCGCTCGCCGCCGCCGCGCTGTTCCTGCTCGGCGCCGTCGGCGGCACCTTCGTCGCGGTGCTGGCGCAGAACGGGCCCCACGCCAACCTCCACATCGCTGGGGCCAACGGCGGCGCGCTGGCGCTCCTGTGCGCCTGGGCGGTGCCCGACCTGCTTGCGCGCCGCCGCCGCCGCGACTACGACGGCGACCTGCTCGGGACCGGCGTGATCGCGCTCGTGCTGCTGGCGATGCCGATCGCCCGCCCCGAGGCCAACCCGATCGTCGGCGGCGTCGGCGTCCTGGGCGGCTACCTCAGCGGGCTCGCGCTCGCGCGACGCCGCGTCAACTAGGCGCGCGCCCAGGCGCCCCTATGATGCGGGCGATGGCGTTGCGCAGGCGCACGTACACCGCTGCGGAGGTCGACGCCGCCGTGGCGAAGCTGGCCGACCCGGAGCGCTTCGATCATGCGACCGAGATCGTCACCCACGCGGCGCCGAGCCTCGCGAGCGTGCTGGACCGGGCGCTCACCGATGGCGGCTGGTACGGCGCCGCGCACGAGGAGCTGCTCGAGCGCGCAAGCGCCGAGCCCGATCCGCACGAGCGGCTCACGGCCGTCCGCGCGCTCGTGGACGAGCAGACGCGGGTCGGGATGCTCGTCGGCGTCGCCGTCGGCCTCGAGCTCGCCGGCGAGCTCGCCGCGATTGAACCCACCACTACGGAAGAGAGCTGACGCAAATGGAGATCCGCTTCCTCGGGCACGCCGCCTTCGAGCTCACGCACGACGGCGTTACGGTGCTCATCGACCCCTGGCTGACCGGCAACCCGAAGGCCGCCGCCGGCGCCGAGGAGTTGGCGGCCGACGCGATCGTCGTGACCCACGGGCACGGCGACCACCTCGGCGACACCGTCGCGATCGCGAAGCGCACGGGCGCGGACGTCGTGGCGATCGTCGAGATCGCCGGCGAGCTCTCCGACGACGGCGTCGAGAAGGTCCACAACCCCAATTTCGGCGGCACCGTCGCCTTCGACTGGGGCAGCGTCAAGCTCGTCCCCGCCTGGCACACCTCGATGACCCCGAAGGGGACCGCCAACACTCCCGCGGGTGCGATCGTCGAGCTGGGTGGCACCGTCGTCTACCACCTCGGCGACACCTCCCTGTTCGGCGACCTCGAGCTGATCGGACGCCGCAACGACATCGACGTGGCGCTGATGCCGATCGGCGGGCACTTCACGATGGACCGCCACGACGCGGTCGAGGCGGCGCGGATGATCGGCGCTCGCCAGGTGATCCCCTGCCACTACGACACCTTCCCGCTGGTCGCGACCGACGCGCAGGCCTTCAAGGCCGACGTCGAGGGCTCGACCGCCAGCGAGGTGGTGCTGCTCGCTCCGGGCGAGCGCCACAGCGTCTGAGCGCGATCGGTGCGATCGAGCCACGCCGGCGCAAGGGGTGGCTCGCGCCGACGCGGGTGGCGGCGCCGGGCGTCGCAAAGGCTGCCGGGGGTGCGGCGCTGGGGCTAGGAGCCGGCGGGGCCGGTGGCGCCGCTCGCCGAGGCTGAGCTCGCGTTGGCGGTCGAGCCGCCAGAGCCGCTCGCGCCAGTGCTGGCCACGGAGCCGGCGCCCGCCGTCGAGCCCGTCGTGGTGGTCGTGCCGGTGGCGGTCGTGCCGGTGGCGCCGGTCAGGCTGGTGACCGTGGTGATCGTCTCACCGGTCGCCGTCGTGCCGGTCGTGCCCGTCGTCGCGGTCGCTCCGCCGGCCGCGGTCGCGCCCGCGCCCGCTGTGCTCGACGGGAACACGGTCGTCGTCGAGATCTCCTGTGTTGTCGGCGTCGGGGCGGCGCTCGTCGTCTGAGTGACCGTGTCGGTGGGTAACGTCGCCGCCGGCGCGCCCTCAGGGGTAGCGCTCGGGGGGGCGATCGCGACGGGCGCTGTGGCGCCGAGCTCGGAGATCGAGCTGGTGCCACCGGCCGCGGCAAAGCGGCGCAGGTAGGGCGGAGGCGGGGTGGCGAGGTGCAGGCGCGACTGGGCACGGCGCGCGTGGGCGGGGGAGTTGATCGTCGTCAGCGAGAACGGGCGGTGGTGGAAAGTGACGGCGCTGACCACCGTCGCCGGGGCGCTCGCGCTCAGCGCCGGCGTGTTGGTCGGGGGCCGCGCGGTCGGCGCGTGGTGGAAGATCTTGGTCGTGCCGACGGCGACGATCGTCGCCGCCGCGACCACGACGACCGCCTTGACGGCGACGGCGCCGGCCGCGATGCCGCCGAAGCCGCCGCCGGTTACCGCAACCGCCGAACCGGTTGCGCCGGCGGCGCCGCCGGCGCTGGCGGTGGCCGCGCCTCCGCTCGCCCCGGCGCCGCCGGCCCAGAGCTTGGCCAGGCCGAGCTTCACGAGCAGCGTCTTCTTGAGCAGGAGCAGTGGCCCGATCGGCATGATCGCGGCGAGCGCACGGTTGTTGGAGCGAAGCTGTGTGCGGAACGCGCGGCAGCGGTCGCACTGCTTGACGTGGCGGCGAACCGGCGCCGAGATCGAGCGCAGCCCCTCGGCCGTTTCGCCGAGCTCGAAGCGGACCTCCTCGCAGGTCAGCTTGCGCGCCTCCGCCGCCTCGGCCAGCCCGATCCGCGCGCGCACGAGCAGCGACTTGACGCTCGGCACGGTCGTGTCCATGACGTCGGCGATCTGCTCGTAGGAGAGCGCGTCCATCTCGCGCAGGACCAGCGCCGAGCGCTGGGATTCGGGCAGGTGGCCGATGTCCTCGACCAGCAGCCGGAATTCCTCGCGGCCGTGCGCCTTCTCGCTGGTCGACTGCCCGGCATCGGCGAAGTGGGCGTCCATCGAGTCGACGCCAATCGCCGTCGTGCGGCGCAGGTGGTTCAGCGAGCGGTTGCGAGCGATCCGGTACAGCCAGGGGCGCGCGTTGATCTCACGCGAGTCGGCCATGATCGCGTTGAAGGCGGCGGCGAAGACCTCCTGGAGGACGTCCTCGGCGTCCTCGCGCGAGCGCAGCATGTGGCGGCAGAAGGCGAGTAGGCGCTGCTGGTAGCGGGCGACGAGCGCCTCGAACGCCGCCTGCTGGCCTGAGCGGGTGAGTGCGATCAGCCGCTCGTCGCTGGCGAGCCGGAGCAGGGGAGACGGCCCGCGCAAGGCGGCCAGCGGCTGCTGCCTGAGTGTGTAGCCCTCCACCGCAGTCATCGTCCTGACCTTGATTGCCTACAGAGACACGGTAGCTGGCCCCAAGTTGCGGGGGTATTGTGCGGGCGCTCTCTGCTTCATATCGCCTCAACAACCCGCGCTCGAGAGGCTACGATGGCGCTCCGGCCCGGGTTGGCGAACTGGTACAGCCGGCGGTCTTAAAAACTGCTGCCCGCAAGGGCGTGCGGGTTCGAATCCCGCCCCGGGCACTGAGCGCCTTACCCGGTCGCCGTGCGCGTCAAACCGCCGCCGTGGCAAGCTGCAACGGATGTCCCAGCCCCAGCCCGAGCTGACGGTCGCCGATGCCCGCCGCTGGCGCGCCTGGTTGGGGCGCAACCACGCCGATCCGACCGGCGTTTGGCTGGTGCTGGCCAAGAAGGGCACGAGCGATCCGACCAGCCTGACCTACGCGCAAGCGCTCGAGGAGGCGCTCTGCCACGGCTGGATCGACGGCCAGACCCGCCGCCGCGACGACGCCACGTATGCCCAGCGCTTCACCCCGAGGCGCAAGCGCAGCCAGTGGTCCAAGCGCAACGTCGGCGTCGTCGGGGAGCTGGCCGTAGCGGGGCGGATGCACCCGGCCGGCCTCGCCGAGGTCGAGCGTGCCAAGGCCGACGGACGCTGGCAGAACGCCTACGCCGGGCAGGCGCAGATCGAGGTGCCGGCCGACCTGCGCGCAGCTCTGGATGGGAACGCGGCGGCGCTGGCGGCATTCGAGACGCTCACCAGCCAGAACCGCTACGCGGTCATCTACCGCGTCGAGTCGCTGCGGCGCGCGGACTCGCGAGCGCGGCGGATCGAGCAGTACGTGGCGATGCTCGAGCGGGGGGAGACGCTGCACCCGCAGCGGCGCCGTTAGTCGCGCCGGCTATTGAACTTCGAGCTGATGCGCGCCGCCGGCCCGCGCCGCGCGATCGAGTGGCTCGATTGAGAGCGCTGAGCGCAACCGCGCTCGTCGCCGCGGGCTAGTCGGCGCGGCGTCAGCCGAGGCCTGCGCGGCGCAGCGCGACGCCGCGCAGGATGTCGTGCTCGGAGGCCTCGAAGCTGTCGAGCTCGAACGCCTCGAGCACGCGGATCAGGATGCTCACGCCCGCGACGATCGTGGGGGCGCGATCGGGGTGCAGCCCGCGCACGCGCCGCCGCTGCTGCAGGTCGAGCGACGCGAGGCGCGCGAGCAGCAGCTTCAACGTCGCGAGCTCGAGCCGGTAGCCGTGGACGCGCGCCGGGTCGTAGGGGTCGAGCGCCTGGTCGATCGCGGCGGCGGAGGTCGCAGTGCCGGCGACCGCGATCGCGCGCGCGACACCGCGACGCACCGGCTCGGGAACCTCGCCGGCGATCAGCGCCGCGAGCTCGCCTGACAGCGCCGATAGCTCGGCCGCCGTCGGTGGGTCGTGGTGCAGGTGGCGCTCGCTCTGGCGCACCGCTCCAGCCTGCAGCGAGAAGAAGTCGCGAACCTCGCGGCCGGCGCCGACGATCAGCTCGGTCGAGCCGCCGCCGACGTCGATCACCAGCGTGGGCACGTTCTCGTCGTGCTCACGCCCGCTGAGCGCACCCAGGAAGGTCAGCTGCGCCTCCTCGCTGCCGGCGATCGTCCGCGCGTCGAGACCGTAGCGGCGGCGCACCTCGGCGGTGAACTCCGCGCCGTTGGCGGCGTCGCGCACGGCGCTGGTGAGCACGGCCGGCCGCTCCCTGACGCCGTGGAGCTCGATCAGGCCGGCGTACTCCTCGAGGGTCGCGAAGACGCGTGCGACGGCGGCGTCGGAGAGGCGCCCGCTCGAGTCGACGCCGTCGCCGAGGCGCGTCACGCGCGTGCGGCGCTCGAGCTCCTCGACATGGCCGTCGCCGTCCACCTCGGCGATCAGCAGGCGCGTCGAGTTGGTGCCGATGTCGACGACGGCGACCCGCATCAGCCGCCGGCCGGGTGCGGCATCGCCCTGCCGTCGAGCCCGGCGATCAGGTTCTCGACCGCAAGCTCGGTCATCCGCGCTCGGGCCGTGCGCGTGGCCGATCCGATATGCGGCGCGACCAGGAGGTTCGGCGTCTGAAAGATCGGATCGCCGGGCGGTGGCGGCTCGGGGTCGGTCACGTCGATCGCGGCGCCGGCGATCACTCCGCCTCGCAGCGCGGCGATCAGCGCGTCCTGGTCGACGACGGCGCCGCGCGCGGTGTTCACGAGGATCGCGCCGGGGCGCATCCGCGCCAGCGCCGCCGCGTCGATCAGATGGCGTGTGCGCGCGGTCAGCGGGCAGTGAAGGCTGACGAAGTCGCTGAGCGCTAGGAGCTCCTGCAGCGGAGTGTCGGCGGTGCTGCGAACGACCATCCGAAACCCCGCGGCCCGGCGAGCGACGGCACGACCGATGCGACCGAAGCCGACGATCCCGAGCGCGGCGCCGTCGACGTCGGCGCCCAGCCAGCCGGCCGGCTCCCAGGTGCGCCAGGCGCCCTCGCGCGCCGCGGCGGCCGCTTCCGGCAGCCGCCGGGCGGCCGCCAACAGCAGTGCGAATGCAAGGTCGGCGGTGGCCTCCGTGAGGACGTCCGGGGTGACGCCGACCGGGATCGCGCGCGCGGTCGCCTCCGCGAGGTCGATGTTGTCGGTGCCGACCGCGTAATTGGCGATCGCACGCAGCCTCGGCGCGGCGTCCAGCAGGGCGGCGTCGACGCGGTCGGTCAGCAGGCACAGCAGGCCCTCCGCGCCTGAGACCGCCTCGCGCAGCACCGCCGGCGCCGGCGGCAGCGCGCCGTCCCAGACCGTCACCTCGTGGGCGGCGCGCAGCCGTTGAAGCGCGTCGCCGGGGAGGGCGCGCGTGACGAACACTGTGGCCATCCAGGCATTGTGTCCATCCGCTCCGCTGGGATGCAGGCGACGTTGCAGCGAGAGCGTCGCGTGGTCCGCCCGCCGGCGAACCGCCGCTCGCGGTGTTGCAAAGTTGATACCTTGTAGGTCCGTCGCGGGGTGGAGCAGTCTGGTAGCTCGTCGGGCTCATAACCCGAAGGTCGCGGGTTCGAATCCCGCCCCCGCTATTTGAAAACCCGCTGCAAAGCAGCGGGTTTTCTGGTTTCTCGAGCGCCAACTCGTCCTCGTGTCACGGGCGTCGTGACGCGCCGCAGCGCCGCAGCCGCGGCGCGCGATCGCGATCTGGCGTAGATTCGTCGCATTAGCAGTCTTTACATCAACCTGAAATGCAGGAAAGAGGGGCAACCTTGAAGAGACGCACACGAATCGGTCTGGCCGGGCTGCTGTCGTTGGCAGCGTTGGTCGCGGTGGTCGCCGCGAACGCCTACGGCAGCTCGTCGACGACCCCGACCGTCCAGATGGTGATGGGCACGGCACCACAGTCGCTGGATCCGGGCCTCGACTACACAACTCAGGGATCTGAGGTCAACTGGCTCGTCTACACGGGCTTGACCACCTACAAGCACGCAAGCCTTGCGGCTGGCGGGAACCTGATCCCGGGCCTCGGCACGGCGCTGCCGACGATCTCCAACGGTGGCAAGACCTACACCGTGACGCTGCGGAAGGGACTCAAGTTCTCCAACGGCAAGCCGGTACTGGCGAGCGACTTCCTCTACACCGTCGAGCGGGCGATCAAGATCCCGTGGGGCGGCTCGGGCTCGTTCATCACGCCTGTGATCGTGGGCGCGACGGCATTCTCGACCGGCAAGTCGAAGACGATCAGCGGTATCACGACCGACAACGCCACCGGCAAGATCGTGATCCATCTGACGGCGCCGTACGGTCCGTTCGACAACGTGCTCGCGTTCCCGTCGCTGGGGATCATCCCGAGTGGCACGCCGATGACGGCCCAACCGACGAACCCGCCGCCAGGCGTCGGGCCGTACAAGGTTGAGAACATCGTCGCCAACCAGTCGTTCTCAGTGGTGAAGAATCCCCTCTGGGCTGCGATGGCGGTCCCCGGCATTCCCGCCGGCCACGACAACATCGACATCAAGATCTCGTCGAACATCTCGTCGAACGCGCTGTCGGTGCTGAACAACAGCGTCGACGTGTTCGACTGGGCGGACACGATCCCCGGCAGCCTGTTGACCCAGATCCAGTCGCAGGCGAAGGGCCGCTACACGCAGGTCAACCTCGGCGGCTCGACGTACTACGTCTTCCTCAACGCCACGGAGAAGCCGTTCAACAACCAGCTCGCCCGCGAGGCGGTCGTCACGGGGCTCAACGAGGACGAGATGTCGCGGATCGGCTCCGGCACGCTGGCTCCGGCCTGCTTCTTCCTGCCGCCGGCCGTGCCGGGACATCCGACGGGCACCTGCCCGTACGGGACCCCCGGAGTGGGCAACCTGGCCAAGGCCAAGGCGCTCGTGAAGCAGTCCGGCATGGCGGGCCAGGCGGTCACGGTGTGGAGTGAGACTCGCGCTCCGCGCCAGCAGTGGATGACCTACTACACGCAGTTCCTGAACTCGATCGGGTTCAAGGCGACGCAGAAGGTGATCGCCGACGCGACGTACTTCACGACGATCGGTGAGTCGAAGACCCTGCACCCCCAGACCGGCTTCGCCGACTGGAACCAGGACTTCCCCAACCCGGTCGACTTCTATGGCGTCTTGCTGGACGGGAAGGCGATTCTGCCGACGGACAATGAGAACTTCGGCCAGACCAACGACCCGTACATCAACTCGCAGGTGGCGAAGCTGGGCGCTACGCCGACGACGCAGCTGGGCTCGGTCGTCAAGCAGTGGCAGGCGCTCGACGAGTACGTCGCCAAGAAGGCATACGTGGCCGTGTTCGGGTACCAGAAGTTCCCGTTCTTCACCTCGGATCGCATGAACTACGCCGCGCTCATCTTCCAGCCGATCTATGGCTGGGACCTGAGCTCGTTCGAGTTGAAGTAGCAAGTCGTTCGATGGGCCGGGGACAGCTAGTCTGTCCCCGGCCTTTCGGCTTCCCTCATGGCGATCTTCGGCTCGAATGAAGCGGCGACAGTTCCCGACACCGGCATTCCCGCCGAGCTGATCGCTGAGGCCGCCGACGTCGCCGCGGGGACCGGCCCCTACCAGCTGGCCTGGCGGCGGCTGCGGCGCAACCGCGTGTCGCTGGCCTTCGGCGTCCTGTTCCTGCTGATCGTCGTGCTGTGCCTGCTGGCACCCGTCTACTCGCACTACATCGCCCACATTTCGCCCAACGCGACGCCCTACACCATCACGCTCAACGGCAAGACGGTGTTCACCCTCAGCCTGATCGGGATCCCCATCGGTCCGACCTGGCAGTTTGGGCACTACTTCCTCGGCGCCGACGCGAATGGGCGCGACGTCGCCGTGCGACTGCTCTACGGCGGGCGCAACTCGCTTGAGATCGGAGCGGTGGCGACGCTGCTGACGATGGTCCTGGCGACGATCTGCGGCCTGCTGTCCGGTTACTTCCGCGGCCTCACCGACGGGATCATCAGCCGCGTGCTCGACGTCATCTGGGCCTATCCGGCGGTTCTGCTCGGGATCGTCCTGGGCACGGTCCTCGAGGTCCACGGGCTGGGGCCGTTCCACGGCACGACGCTGCTATCGACCGCGATGGTCATCGGCTTCGTCTACATCCCCTACGTGGCCAAGCCGATTCGAGCCCAGGTGCTGGCGCTGCGAGACCGCGAGTTCGTCGACGCAGCGCGCCAGCAGGGCCTCAGCCACGTGCGGATCATGACGAGCGAGATCCTGCCCAACCTCGCCAGCACGATCATCGTCTTCATCCCGCTGATTCTGGCCAACGCGGTCCTCACGGAGGCCGGTCTGACCTTCCTCGGAGCGGGCGTTCAGCCACCGAATCCGTCGTGGGGGACGATGATCTCCGACGGCATCACCCAGATTCCGGCGGGGTTCCACAACGTGCTGGTCCCGGGGATCATGCTGGTGCTGGCGGTGCTTTCGATCAACGTCTTCGGGGACGGTCTCCGCGACGCGCTCGATCCGCGTGCCAAGATCCGCCTAGGCAAGGAGTAGCCGCATGGGAGCCCGTCACTGATGGCGCGTTTCCTCGTCCGCCGCCTGATGGTGATGGTCGCGCTGCTGTTCGCGATCTCCCTGGTCACCTTCCTGCTGTTCATCGTTGCGCTGCCCAATGGGAATCCCGCGGCGCTGATCGCGGGGCGGTTGGCGACGCCCGCGGAGGTCCACCTGATCAGCGTCCGCTACGGCTTCGACAAGCCGATCTGGGTGCAGTACGTCAAGACGATGGCCAACATCTTCGACGGCAAGGCCTACTCCTACCAGTCGGGCTTCAACGTGCTCGCCGAGATCAAGGCGGGGCTGCCGGCAACGCTCTCGCTGGCGCTGGGCGCCGGATTCATCTGGCTGCTCACCTCGATCCTCGTGGGAACGCTCGCCGCGATCAGGGCCGGCCGATACACCGACCGGGTGCTGACGGTGCTGTCGATGATCGGGGTGTCGATGCCGGTCTTCTTCTTCGGGGCGGTGGCGATCTACTTCGCCGGCTACAAGTGGGGGATCATCCCTATCGGCGGTTACGTGCCGTGGACGCAGAGCCTGACGGGGTGGCTATGGCACCTGGTCGCCCCGTGGTTCACATTGTCGATCCTGTTCATCGGCATCTACTCGCGGATCCTGCGTTCGACGATCCTCGACACGATCAACGAGGACTTCGTGCGAACGGCCAAGGCCAAGGGGCTGTCCGGGCGCCAGGTGCTCTTCCGCCACGTCCTGCGCAATAGCCTGGTTCCGATCATCTCGCTGTGGGGCCTCGATCTCGCCCAGGTCATCGGCGGCGGCGCGATCCTGACCGAGTCCGTCTACAACCTCCACGGCGTCGGCTACCTCGCCTTTCAGTCGGTCTCGCACCTCGACACGGTCACGCTGCTGTCGATCGTGATGCTGACCGCGCTGGCGGTCGTCGTGCTCGGCGCGCTGACAGAGGTCATCTACGCGTTCCTCGACCCCCGGATCCGGCTGCTATGAGCGCCCCCGCACCGCTGCTCGAAGTCGACGACATGCGCGTCTCGTTCGCGACCGAGGACGGGCTCGTGCGCGCCGTCGACGGCGTCTCGTTCTCGGTCGCCCCGGGCGAGGTGGTTGCGATCGTCGGCGAGTCCGGCTCGGGCAAGTCGGTCACCGCGATGACTCTGATGGGGCTGACGCGCGGTCCCAACGCGCGAATCGAGGGTCGCGCGACGTTTGCCGGCACGGAGCTCTTGGCGGCCTCCGAGCGCGAGCTGGAGCGGATCCGCGGCGCCTCGATGGCGATGGTGTTCCAGGACCCGATGAGCTCGCTCAACCCGGTCTACCGGATCGGCCACCAGATAGTCGAGCAGATCCGCACCCACGACAGTGCCGTCAGCAAGTCGCAGGCGATGGCCCAGGCCGTGGAGCTGATGGAGCGGGTCGGGATTCCGCGTGCGCGCGAACGCCTGCGCTCCTACCCGCACGAGTTCTCTGGCGGCATGCGCCAGCGGGTGATGATCGCCATGGCGCTGTCGTGCTCCCCGAAGCTGCTGATCGCCGACGAGCCCACCACCGCGCTCGACGTGACGATCCAGGCCCAGATCCTGGAGGAGCTGAGAACGCTGCGCGAGCAGACCGGGGCGGGCATCATCCTCGTGACCCACGACCTCGCCGTCGTTGCCGACATCGCCGACCGGGTCGTCGTCATGTACTCCGGCAGAGTCGTCGAGCAGGGCACGCTGGACGAACTTTTCTATGACCCGCTGCACCCGTACACATGGGGCCTGCTTGGGTCGATCACGCGGGTCGACCGCGACCGCTCGCAGCGCCTGCCGGCGATTCCCGGGCTGCCGCCGTCGCTGTTGAACACGCCCAAGGGCTGTCACTTCCGTCCGCGTTGCGCGCACGCCTTCGGCAAATGCATCGAGGATCCCCCGTTCAGCGCCTCGGTATCCGACAGGCCCGAACACCTCGATCGCTGCTGGTTGGAGCTCGAGCAGAAGCGCAAGCTGCGCGTCGTCGGCGACCAGATCGGATTGGCCAGCCCTGAGCCGGTGATCTCGTGAGCGGCGACGCCGCGACGCCGGAGGACCCGCAGGCCGTCGCTGGCGTGCCGGTGCCTGGCACGATGGCGCCGGGCGCCAACGGCTCGGCGCTGATGGAGATCGAGCACCTCCGCGTCCTGTTCCCGCTCAAGCAGGGTCTCATCATCGATCGGACGATCGGCCACGTCCATGCTGTCGACGACGTCTCGTTCACGCTCCACGAAGGCGAGACACTGGGGATCGTCGGCGAGTCGGGGTGCGGGAAGACGACCCTGATCCGGACCCTTGTGCGGCTGATCCAACCGACGGCCGGCGTGATCCGTTTCCGCGGCAACGACATTACGAAGGCCTCGCGAAGGCGGCTCGAGCCGGTCCGACGCGAGATGCAGATGGTCTTCCAGGACCCCCAAGCGTCGCTCAACCCGCGCAAGCGCGTCAACCAGATCATCCGAACGCCGCTACGGCTCCGCGGCGTCGCCAAGAACAGGACCGACGCGGAAACGCAGGCGCTGCTCACCAAGGTCGGGCTGCAGGCTGAGCACACCAACCGCTTTCCGCACGAGTTCTCAGGGGGGCAGCGCCAGCGGATCGGGATCGCGCGCGCGCTGGCCATCGATCCCAAGCTGATCCTGCTCGACGAGCCCGTGTCGGCGCTTGACGTCTCGATCCAGGCGCAGGTGATCAACCTGCTGGGGGAACTACAGGACGAGTTTCACCTGAGCTACATCTTCGTTGCTCACGACCTCAGCGTCGTGCGGCACGTCTCCGACCGGATCGCGGTCATGTACCTCGGCAAGCTGATGGAGGTCTCGCCCGCCGAGGAGCTCTATGACAAGCCGATCCACCCCTACACCTCTGCGCTGCTCAGCGCGATCCCGATCCCAGACCCGGCCGAGAACCGCGCCCGCGAACGGCCTCTAGTCGTCGGCGAGCCGCCGAACCCGATCAACCCGCCGAGCGGCTGTCGCTTCCACACCCGCTGCCCGCGCGCCAAGGACATCTGCGTCCAGGTCGAGCCGCAGCTGACCGAGTACGCGGGCGGTCATCTCGCTGCCTGCCATTTCCCACAGAACGTCACAGCCGAAGAGATCGCCGCCGCCTCCCGCTCTGAGGGCAGTCCGCTCAGCGCCGGGAGCGACGCTCCGAGCGCGCGCCTGAGCTGACCGCGCCGGCGTCCTCGACGGGTTGCGCCGGCGGCGGTCAGAAGTCCCTTCACACGTATGCGGTGCCCGCAAGACGAGGGCTCGTTGCAGCACTCGCAGGTGCTGCGGCGCGAGCCGAGCTGGCTGCGGGTCTGCTCCGCCCCTCTCAGGCCTGTCGGGCTACCCGCCGGCGCCGTTGCGGATGATCGCGGCCTGCCCTTGGCCGCCGCCGACGCACAGCGTGGCGATGCCGCGCCCCGAATCGCGCCGGCGCATCTCATGCACGAGAGTGACGAGGATCCGCCCGCCGCTGGCGCCGATCGGGTGTCCGAGGGCGATCGCCCCGCCGTTGGGGTTGATCTTGTCGCGGTCGATGTCCAATTCCCTCAACACGGAGAGCGACTGTGCCGCGAACGCTTCGTTGAGCTCGAACAGGTCGATGTCGCCCAGTTCGAGCCCCGCCCTGGCCAGCGCCTTGCGCACGGCCGGGACCGGACCGATGCCCATGATCCTCGGGTCCACCCCCACGGAGGCATAGCTCTCGACGGTGCCGAACGTTCGCAGGCCGCGCTTGCGGGCGGTGGTCGCCGACATCACGACGATCGCGGCGGCCCCGTCGTTTAGCCCCGACGCGTTGCCGGCAGTCACCGTGCCACCGTCGTGACGGAACGCCGCACGGAGCTCTCCCAGCGCCGCCGCGGTCGTCCCCGGCCGCGGATGCTCGTCGTTGCCCACGGTGCGCGTGCCGCCCTTGATGGGCACCTCGATCGGGACTATCTCGTCGGTGAAGGTACCGTCTGCGACCGCGCGCTCCGCCTTCTGTTGGCTTGCGGCCGCGAACTCGTCCTGCTCCTCGCGGCTGATGTGGTACTGGTCGGCGAGATTCTCTGCGGTGACACCCATGTGGATTGCGTTGAAGGCATCCCACAGGCCGTCGTGGACCATCGAATCGACGAGCTGGGCGTCGCCCATACGCGCTCCGTAGCGAGCGGTCGGCATCAGATACGGCGACCGCGTCATGTTCTCCATGCCGCCGGCGACGACGATTTCCACGTCCCCGGCACGGATCATCTGCGACGCGATTGCAACGGACTTCAGGCCAGATCCGCAGAGCATGTTGATCGTCGTCGCCGGCACCTCCTGTGCAATGCCGGCGCCGATCGCGGCCTGGCGCGCGGGGTTCTGCCCGAGTCCGGCCTGCAGCACGCAGCCGAGTACAACCTCGTCGACTTCGTCACCTGATACCCCGACGCGCTCGAGGGCTGCGCGCACAGCGTGAGCGCCGAGCTCGGTGGCTGGCACGTCCTTGAAATCACCGCCGAAACTGCCGACCGGCGTCCGCACCGCGCTGACGATCACAGCATCCTGCATCACAGCCTCCCTCGAATGGGTGTACAACTTGAAGCGTGTCTTCGTGATCGAGCATACGCCTGAATTTCCGGTCCTCGAGAAGCTGTCGGTATGAGCGCCCCCACCAGCGCCCCGCAAACCGAAGCAGTGCCTGCATCATCGAGGAGCCTCCGCGCGGCCCGACCCGCCCGCCTGCGCTGTGTAGGTGAGCCCGGGTGACCGATCCCCATACCCGATCAGGTGCCGAACAGGTGCGAGCGCTGTACGAGCAGTTCGAGTCGCAGGCGGCGGACGCGTTCGAGGAGCTCGTATCCCGGCCGAGCTTCGGCGTTCTGCTCGCGCGCAGCGCCGAGAACGTCGCAGCCCTCTCGCGGATCGGCTCGGATGTCGCCGATCTCATGCTGCGCAATCTGCGCGTCGCGGGGCGGGCGGACGTGACGCGGCTAGCCCGCCAGCTACATCGGACCGAGGACAAGTTGGAGCGTCTACTGCAGGAAGTCGAGGGGCTGCGCGACGAGCTGGCGCGCGAGCGCTCCGTGAACGGATCCCAGCCCTCCGAGGCCGACGCCGCGGCGAAGCTGACGCGCGGCGCCTCGTGAGCACGATCGAGACGCTGGCCCGCCTGCCGCGCGCCACGCTCGAGTTCGCGAACGTCATCCTGACGACCCCGGATGCGCAGATCGGCCCCTCGCCGCGCGAGGTTGTGTGGACGCATCGGAACACCACGCTCTATCGCTACCGATCCAGCGACCGCAAGCACGCCGTTCCCGTGCTTCTGGTGTTCGCGCTGATCAATCGCCCCGAGATCTTCGACCTGCGGCAAGACAACTCGTTCGTGCAGTTCCTGGTCGCGGAGGGCTTCGACGTCTTCCTCGTGGACTGGGGCGTCCCCGACGACGAGGACTCGGAGATGGGACTCGCGGAGTATGTCTGTGATGAGTTGCACTGGGCCGTGCGCGAGACGCTACGAGCCGCCGGCGAGGAGGAGTTGACGTTGCTCGGCTGGTGCATCGGTGGGACGTTGTGCGCGATGTACTGCGCGCTGCATCCGGTCGGGGAGGTGCGCAACGCCGTTCTCTTGACGACGCCAATCGATCCGAGCGAATCGTTGTACGCGCGCTGGGTGGGCCACGACGACTTCGATGTCGATCTGATCGCCGAGCGCTGGCCCGCGGTGCCGGGCGTGGGGATCGACTTCGCGAACAAGCTGATGAAGCCGGTCAGCAACTATTTGACGACCTACCGCCGGTTATTTCAGAGCATCCTTGATGGCGCGGACCCGCGTGTCAGCTACCAGGCGATGGCCAAATGGGTGGCGGATAACCCGCCGTTCCCGGCGCGCGCCTACCGCGAGTGGATCACGTGGATGTACAAGGAGAACAGACTCGTCGCCGGCCGCCTGTGCCTGCGCGACGAACGCATCGACCTGTCGCGGATCGAGCAGAACCTGCTTGTGGTGACCGCCCGCGCCGACCACATCGCCCCGCCGGGCGGCACGGTGGGGCTGCTCGATCTGGTCTCGAGCGCGGATGTCACCTATTGGGACCGCCCGAGCGGACATATCGGCCTGATGGCCGGATCGCAGGCAAAGCATGAGATCTGGCCCGACCTCGCGGAGTGGTTGCGCGAGCGCTCGGGCCCCTGAGGGAAGGGGAGCACATGTCAGTCAGCATCAGCCCAACCGAGGTTTCAGCCAGCACCAGCCCAACGGAAGCGATCGTCCACCGACCGCGCCTGCATGGCCGCGTCGCGTTCGTCACCGGCGGTGCCAGAGGCATCGGTGCCGCGATCTGCCGCAGCCTCGCCGAACAGGGCGCGGACGTGGCGGTCGGCTACGCCCGCGACCGCGATAACGCCGAGGCGTTCCTCAGCCTGCTCACACGGGAGCAGTTGAAGGGCAGCATCCACCAGGGCAATGTCGGCGTGGCGGAGGACTGCCGGCGTACCGTGGCCGAGGTAATCGAACACCACGGCCGCCTCGACATCCTCGTCAACAACGCCGGTATCACGATGGACAGGACGGTCCTGAAGATGACCGAAGCGGAGTGGAACACCGTGATCGCGGTCAACCTCTCCGGAGCGTTCTTCATGAGCCAGGCGGCGCTGCCGCACATGATCGAGCGCGGCTCGGGGCGGATCGTGAACATCTCCTCGATCGTCGGCGAGATGGGCAACATCGGGCAGGCCAATTACGCTGCTTCGAAGTCCGGCCTGTTCGGCCTCACGAAGACGCTCGCCCGCGAAGCCGCGTTCCAGCTCAAGCGCGCCGGCAAGCTCGATGAGGATGGCATTGGCATCACCGTCAACACTCTGGCCCCCGGGTTCGTCGCCACGGAGATGCTCGAGCACATCCCCGAGAATGTGCTCCAGGGAATCACGGACAAAATCCCGGTGGGCCGGCTCGGTAGGCCGGATGAGATCGCGCGCGTCGTGCACTTCCTTGTCGCGGACCAGTCTTCCTTCATCACCGGGGCGACCTGGGATGTCAACGGCGGGATGGACATGTGAGCGAGGAGCGTCGCGCCGCACTCGTCACCGGTGCGGCGAGCGGGATCGGCGCGGCGATCGCGACGCGCCTCGAGCACGACGGCTGGGGCGTGCTGACCGTTGACCTTCGCGGCGATGTGGGCTTCCGGGCGGATCTCACGATCCGCGAGGACAACAGCGATGCCGTCAGCGCAGCCTATGAGCGGTTCGGCCGTCTGGACGCCGTGATCGCGAATGCCGGCTTCCAGCATGTGGCTCGTATCGAGGAGTTCCCCGAGGAGCGCTGGGACGCGATCCTCGCGCTGCTTCTGACGAGCCCGTTTCTACTTGCCCGTTACGCATGGCCGCACCTGATCGAAGCGGGAGCCGGGAGGTTCGTCGCGATCGCCTCGATCCACGGGATCGTGGCGTCGCCGTACAAGGCAGCCTATGTTGCGGCCAAGCACGGGGTCGTCGGGCTCGTCAAGACGCTCGCGCTCGAAGGCGCCGAGCACGGGATCAGCGCCACCGCCGTATGCCCGGCCTACGTGCGCACGCCGCTCGTCGAGAGCCAGATCGCCGACCAAGCGAAGGCCCACGGCCTGTCCGAGGACCGCGTGCTAGAGGAGGTGATCCTGGCGCCTCAGGCCGTCAAGCGGTTGATTGAGCCCGATGAGGTGGCGGCAGCCGTCGCGTTCCTGCTCGGACCGGATGGACGCGCGTTCACCGGCGCCCCGGTGATCATGGATCAGGGCTGGAGCGCCCGTTGAGATGTGTGGCGGATCCGCTTACGGCTGCGAATGCGCCCGCACGTTGGCGAGCAGCCTCGGCCAGTGATCGCGCAGCGCTTCGTGGCCCATGAACAGGCCGAGGTGACCGCCGGCGGTCACCTCGCGAACGATCTGCTCACGCGGCGTGCTGGCGTAATCGGCCAGCGCGAAGACCTGGTCGGGAGGTGTGATGTGGTCGGCGGCGCCTGCCAGCAGGTTGAGCGGGCACTTGATCCGGGCGAGATCGACGTGCTCGCCGCGGACCTCGAGCTTGCCGGCGATCAGCGCGTTATCACGGAAGAGATGCTCGACGATCCAGAGGTAGAACGGCCCCGGGATTGGTTGCGTGTAGGTGAACCAGTCCTCGAATTCGCGGTAGCGCTGTAGCTCGGCGGGGTCGTTGACGTTGTTGAGCAGGTGAAACTGGCGGGCGATCTCGTTCTCGGGCTTGATCGCGATGAAGCTGGCCAGCATCTGCTCGCCGCGCAGCACACCACCACCCGCTGCGACGAGCCCTCGGAAGAAGGCGAGGTTTCCGCCGGGCGCGAGCCGCTTGAGGGCGGCATGGACCACCGGCTCACCGGCGTGAAAGTCGACGGGTGCGCCGGCGATCGTCAGCGTGTTGACGCGCTCGGGGTGGTGACCGGCGTAGATCGTCGCGAGCCAGCCGCCCTGGCAGTCGCCAATCAGATTCACGCGGCCGCCGAGGTGGTCGATCGCCCGGTCGATCACCTCCATGTAGTCGTCGATCGTCGCGTCCTTGGTGGCGGCGGTAGCTCCGATCCAGTCGAGCGTGTAGGCGCGCTCGAGTCCCGCTGCGACGACCGTGCGCATCTGGCTCTGGGCCGGCGAAAAGTCCACGATGCACGAGTCGTGCCCTGCCTGCGGCGGCAGCACGAGCGTTGGCAGCACTCGGCCGTGTCCGGGAGGCGAGAAGTCCCTAAGGCGGGCAACCGGCGCTTCGAACACCACCTCATTGGGTGAGGCCCATTGCGGTCGCCGTCGCTGGGTCGCCGCTGCCCACCAGCGCATCCAGTCCAGCGCCAGCTCGGGCGCCGTCGCTCGACGCTCGATCGCGGCGGCACACCATGTCGAGAGCCCGTCGAGCGCCGCTCCCCAGGCGGCCACTCCGTCCGCTACGGCGATCTCTTCGAACGACGGCAGACAGGCGGCGGGCAAAACCGGTTCCTCTCGGTGGCGCTGAGCGTGCGATGCGCAGCGACACTTCAGTTTACCAGCGTTTGGCTAAACAGCTAACGCCGCTTGCAAATTTGCCGTCATCGTGCTAATCTGCAAGCAGTAACACGAATTCTCGCCACCACAAGGAGCGCATGCCATGACTTCCGCCGCCAACCAGACAGTTCCCGACTTCGAGGCCACGGCCGCCAGCGCCCGTGAGGCCGGCGACCGCCTCACCCAGGCCGGCCGCAAGGTCACGCAGGCCTATCTCGACAGCGTCGAGCAGTACGTAACCGGACTCGCGAAGTTCGAGCGCGCGTTCGGCGAGCAGACCCATGTCGAGGCCGTCGCAACCCTCCTCGACACCCACGCGAAGCTGACCGAGGACGTCGTCAAGGCGAGCGTCTCGGCCGCGCGCGAACTGATCGCCGTCTAGCTGCAGTCGCGTGCCCACGGCGCGCAACGGGACAGCCTCCATCCATTACGAGAGCACGGGCGCCGGTGCGCCCGTGCTTCTTGTCATGGGGCTCGGAATGAGCGCGACAGGTTGGTGGCGCACCGTCCCGGTGCTCGCGAGTGCCGGCCTGCGCGTCATCACCTTCGACAATCGCGGCGTCGGGCGCAGCGCCCGACCACCGGGCCCCTACACG
>Ga0182024_10006374_pt1 | contig 25943 bp, 23 predicted proteins | sample P32metaG_FD_120480 | JGI IMG/M metagenome (GOLD analysis project Ga0182024, IMG submission 120480) | Permafrost microbial communities from Stordalen Mire, Sweden - P3-2 metaG (Illumina Assembly) | ecosystem: Environmental > Terrestrial > Soil > Wetlands > Permafrost | place: Sweden: Stordalen... | reverse complement strand
CGCCGCGAACGCGATGGAAGCGGGATTCGATGGGGTGCAGGTGCAAGCCAATTATCTTTACCTGATCGCGCAATTCCTGAATCGCACCACGAATTTGCGTACCGACGAATATGGCGGGTCGATCAAGAACCGCGCTCGCTTACTGTTTGAAATAGTGGAGAGCGTGCTCGAGGTCGTAAACTCCAGCCGTGTTGGAATAAAGATTGGTCCAATGAATGTGGATGGCGCCTTCGCAGCCAACGACCAGACGCTGCCGACCTCCGAATATGTGATCCGTCGGCTCAACGATTATGATTTGTCTCACCTGCTGCTGATGGGGGCGACGACTGATTTTTCGTCCACGCCGCTCGCCCCACTCGCGGGAGACGGCATGTTCCGACATTTCCGCAGGATCTATCATGGGACGCTGATTGCTAACACTGGAATGGATCAGGACCGGGGCAACCGGCTGATTGCAGGTGGCCTGGCCGACATGGTTGCGTTCGGCCGTCCTTTTATCGCCAACCCGGACCTTGTCGCCCGATTCGTTGCCGGGGTTCCCCTGGCGGACGTCCGATGGGAAACCGTGTATGCTTCTGGGTCGGAGGGTTACATCGATTACCCGGAAATGGAGAGCGTCCTGGCGCGATGAGTTTCCCATCTTGCTGGTGGGAAATCGCCTCATTTCGCGATGCTGCCTCGCCGGAATTATTTATGCCAAAGCCGTCACATCGAGAGACATTGCTCAGCGAAGGCCTGAAGGTCGTTCTTTCTCAAGGCTATTCCGGGGCGAGTGTCCGGGACATCGTTCGGGCGGCGGGAGTGCCGCAAGGATCGTTCACCAATCATTTCCACTCGAAAGAAGCCTTTGCCCAGGAAGTGTTGGACCTTTATTTCGCAATGGTTCGCAACAATGTCGAAAAAACCCTGCGCAATGACGCGCTCCCGCCTCTTCGCCGCCTGCGGGCATGGATCGATCTACAAATCGCTTTCCTCAAGAACGGAGATTGCCGCACGGGGTGCTTGATTGGCAACTTCAGCATCGAGGCAAGCGACCAAAGCGAATTAATACGCCAGCGTCTTACCCAGATCATTAAGAGTATTACCGAGTCGCTGATCTATTGTCTGAAAGCGGCAGTTGATGCAGGCGAGGTGTCGGCCTCCACCGACGTTCGAGAAATGGCGAGCTTCCTCTACGCGTCGTTGCAGGGAGCCATTCTGCAATCAAAAGTCGAGCAGAGCATCAAGCCCATGGAGCGTTTCAAAAAAGTCCTGTTCAGCCAGATATTGCATTGATCCCCGATCCAGGTTGGACGGCCAACAATTGCACATTCAGTAGCGTGTGCAGACCACGGGCCATCGCCGCAAATATGCTGTCGGACCGGTAGTGTTGTTTTACTTCCCGTAGGCCTTGGCGATCTGACCTACGAGCGTGGCCCACGGCATATCCATGGCCGCGTAGACCTCGCCAGCTTCCGGCCGCGCGTTGTCCTTCAGGATTTCCACCATCAAGGTCGCATAGTCCGAGACAATAACGCCGGCCTGAAGCATGCGCAGGAGCCCGACCTGGCGTTTGGTCTCGCTAAAGGTTCCCGAGGCGTCGACCGCTACATACGCGTCCAGCCCGTTGCCGACGGCGGTGATGGCCGGAAAAGCCGCGCAGACTTCCAGGGAGATGCCAGCGAAGATCAGCTTCTTGCGACCGGTCGCCGCGATGGCGCGAGCCACGCGCTCGTCGTCGAAGGCGTTGACCGACGAGCGATCAATGATCGCCACGCCTGGCAATGCTTCGACCAGCTCGGGGAACGTCGGCCCCCACATGCTGTCGCGGGCAGTCGTCGTCACGATAATCGGCAGCTTCAGTGCCTTGGCCGTTTTGGCCAAGGCTATCACGTTGTGCTTCAACTCACCGGTCGAATAATCACGGACGCCCGTCATCAGGCCGACCTGATGATCGACCAGAACGAGCGCCGCATTTTCGGAACTGAGGGGCTCGTAAGGGTGGATTGGATTGCTCATGGCATTCTCCTTTACATGCAAGGTTGAACTCGTGGAGTCAGCGGGCAACGGCAGCCAACCAGACTTTACTTTACGTTCCGTTCTATTATATCGGGGCGGTGAGGAGTGTCAATGGACTTTACGCTACGTTGTGTTAAAATATTTGCGTGAACAAACCATCCCCTGCTCGCCGCAAAGGCCGGCCGCCCCGGCAAACGGCGGCATCGCACGCCGCCATCGTGGACGCGGTCTTTAACCTGCTTCAGGAGAAATCGGTCCGCGACTTGACCATCGAGGAGGTCGCCAAGCGGGCCAGGGTCGGCAAACCCACCATTTACAAGTGGTGGTCGACCAAGGCGACCCTGGTGTTGGCCATGCTCTGCGAGCGGATGGCTCCCAAGTTGGAGATGCCGACGGCCCTGACCGCTGAAGAATCGCTGCGCTTTCGAGTGCGGCGATTGATCGACGCGTTCAACGGGCCCTTCGGCAAGATCGTGGCTGGACTCATCGCCGAGGGCCAAAGCGAGCCAGCCGTTCTTCAGGAATTTTTTGACCGATGGGTTAGTCCCCGGCGGAATGCGACCCTCGCCGATCTGCAGCGAGGCAAGAATGCAGGGGAGTTGCGGTCGGAGACAGAACCGGAACTGCTGAATGACGCGATCTTTGGCGCGATCTATTACCGCTTGTTATTGCGCTCGAGCCCATTGACCAGGCGGTTCGGCGAGGACTTGGTCGAGCAAGTCATCCGCGGGCACCGCTCGGGAAAGGCTCGGAGTTGATCGACTGGGCCCTGGTGGAGAACTCGTCAAATGCCTGACAAGCCCAAATGTATCATGGTCACTGGAAGGCCGGGCGCTGGCAAATCCACGCTCTCTAAAGAGCTGGCCAAGCTCCTCTGCATGCCCGTCATCAGCCGCGACGAGATTAAGGAAGGCTACGTCAATACCTTCGGCGTTCGCCACGATGAGCTTCCGCCCGATTCGAACAGCGTCGCTACCGAAATTTTCTTCGATACTGTCTCGTTCCTGCTCGCACGTAAGATATCGCTCATCGTCGAGGCCGCGTTTCAGCATCACGTGTGGCAACCCAGGATGGACGCCCTTACCAGCTCGGCGAGAGTCTGCTTCGTCATTTGTTCCGTCGATAGTGAGATCGCTGCCCGTCGCCACCTGCATCGCGGCTTGAACGATCCCAAGAGAGAGTTTTATCACGGCGATAAGCGGGTGGCGGTTTATCGTGAACAGGGCATCTTAAATTCCGCGAGCGATTATGATTTCCCTGCGTTTGATCTCCCCACGATCGAGGTCTCGACGCTCGACGGTTACTCTCCTACACTCAACGCGGTTTGCGACTTTGCTACCGCATCTACCGCCTGATTGCATACCGTCGCCGCGTTCAACCCTGGGGCTTGAGCCCCTCATCCGATTGCGGCAGGTCCTTCAAGCTGTTCAGTCCGAACAATTCCAGGAAACGTTTGGTCGTGCCATAAAGAATTGGCCGGCCGGGTTCTTCGGCGCGGCCGGCGATTTTGACCAGGTGTTTTTCCATCAGGTTGCGAACCGTCTCACCGCAGGCGACGCCGCGGATGGCTTCGATGTCGGCGCGCAGGATCGGCTGCTTGTAGGCGATGATGGCCAGCGTCTCCAGCGCCGCCCGGGTCAGCTTGGCGTCGATCTCGCGCTGGTGCAATTTCTTCAGATGTTCGCCGAACTCCGGCAGCGTCAGGATCTGATATCCACCGGCCAGCAGCTCGATGCGAAAGGCGCGGTTGGATTGCTCGTATTGCGCGTTGAGCGCCTTGATGGCGGCGCGCACCGGGCCCGGGGTTGGGAAATCCATCAGCTCCGCCAGCCGCCCGGCCGACAGCGGATGATGCGTGGAGAGCAACAGGGCCTCGAGCAAGCGCGCATCGATGCCCTCTGCCGGCGCATTGGCGCCGTCATCCTGCTCTTGCACCTCTTCGTCGGCCTGCTCGCGCGCCATCTGCTCCGCCTCCGGTGGCGTCTCCAGCTCAATATCCGGTTCATCCCTGACCAAACGCATAGCCGACTCCGTATCAACGGATCATCGGCCATTTGCCCGCAAAGCATCCACAGAAAGGCGTTGAAGTGCAAATGAGATTTGGAATCGTTTAGCCGGCGAGCCCGCTCGCCGTTCATTCGGTACCAAGCGATTGTTCCAGATCGGCGATCAAGTCGCGCACGTCTTCGATGCCGACGGACAGTCGGACCAATCCATCGTCGATGCCGATCTGGGCGCGGCGCTCCGGTGGGATACTGGCATGGGTCATCAGGGCGGGGTGTTCGACCAGGCTCTCCACGCCGCCCAGGCTTTCGGCCAGGGTGAAAAGCTGGCAGCGTTCCAGGAAGCGCCGGGCGCGCGGCAGGCCGCCGTCAAGGATCGCGCTCACCATCCCACCGCCGGTGGACATCTGTCGGCGGGCCAGCTCGTGCTGCGGGTGACTCGGGAGCCCGGGATACAGCACGCGCTTCAAATCCTGGCGGGATTCCAGAAACCGGGCGATCTCCAGCGCGTTTTGGCTGGCGCGTTCCATGCGCAGCGCCAGCGTCTTCACGCCACGCAATGCAAGGAAGCTGTCGAACGGGCCGGAAATTCCACCGACTGCATTCTGTAAGAATCCCAGGCGCTCAGCCACCGCCGCGTTGTCGCCGACGATCGCGATCCCGCCGATCATGTCGCTGTGGCCGTTGATGTACTTGGTGACGCTGTGGACGACCACGTCAAATCCCAGCGCCAGGGGCCGTTGGATGAACGGCGTCGCGAACGTGTTATCCGCGACGGCCAGCAGGCGATGCCGTTTGGCCAGTTTTGCCAATTCGGCAAGGTCCGCCAGCTTCAGCAGTGGGTTGCTGGGCGATTCCACCCAGATCAGGCGCGTGGTGGGGCGAACGGCCTGCGCCAGCGCGGTCAGATCGGTCGGATCGACATAGGAAAATTCCAGCCCCGCGCTTTTCCGTCGGACGCGCTCGAACAGCCGATAGGTCCCGCCGTACAGATCATCTCCCGCGATCACGTGCGAGCCGGCATCCAGCAGCTCCAGAACCGTGGCCGTCGCCGCCAGGCCGGATGCGAAAGCGAAGCCGATCGTCCCGTCCTCCAGATCGGCGATGCATCGCTCGAACGCCCAGCGCGTGGGATTGTGGCTGCGCCCATAATCCAGTCCCTTGTGCACGCCGGGCGATTGCTGCTTAAACGTGCTGGAGGTAAAGATCGGCGGCATCACCGCGCCGGTGGCCGGGTCGGGCGCCTGGCCGGCATGGATCACGCGGGTCGCAAACTGCGGGCGTTGCCCAACGTGGGGCACGACGCGGTTGGTCGGAAGCTTGTCAGCGTCGCCGCTCATTTGGGATCCTCATTGGATGCAGATCGTTGACGCCGCCGCGCGCCGTGCTGCTTGCGGAGAAAATTCAACACGTCGATCCGCGTGATCAGGCCGTGGAACCCGGTTTCATCTTTCACCAGCGGAACCTGGCCGGCTTCGAAGATCGGCATCAATTGGTCAATCGTCGCGCGGCGATCCACGGTCTTCACGTTGGACGTCATCACCTCGCGCACCGGCCGGTCGAAGGCATCATCGCTGCGCTGCACTGCCAGAAGCAAATCGCCCTCGTCCACGATGCCGGCCAGCTTCTCGCCGTCGAGCACCGCCAGCTGTGACACGTCGTACAGCCGCATGCGCGCGTAGGCGACGGTGAGCGGATCATCCGGCGCGACGGCCACCACCGCATGTTCCTCGACCGGTCGCGAGATCAGGTCGCGCAGGTCGCCGTGCGTCGGCCGGCCGCTCAGGCCCTGATCGGCCATCCAGAAATCGTTGTAAACTTTGGAAAGATATTTGCTCCCTGTGTCGCAGATGAACGTGACGACGGTTTTGGGCGAGGACTGCTCGCGGCAATATCGCACGGCGGCGGCGACCAGCGTGCCGCTGCTGCTTCCCCCGAAAATCCCCTCGCGCCGCAGCAGCATCCGAACCGTCTGCAGCGATTCGGCATCGGTGATGGTGTAGGCGCGGCGCACGCGGCTCAGGTCTGCGATGGCGGGGACGAAATCCTCGCCGATCCCTTCCACCAGCCACGATCCGGCCGTTCCCACCTTGCCGGTCCGCGTATATTCCGCAAGCACCGAACCGGCCGGATCGGCCAGGACGATTTCCACATTGGGCGCCACGCGCGAGAAATACCGGCTCAATCCCGTGATCGTCCCGCCCGAGCCGACGCCGCAGACCACCGCGTCGACGCGATGCTCCGTCTGCTCCCAGATTTCCGGCCCGGTCGTCTGCTCGTGCGCCAGCGGGTTGGCGGGATTGTTGAACTGGTTGATGTAATACGCCCCGGCGGTTTGGGCGGCGATTTTCTGCGCCAGGTCCTGGTAATACTGCGGATGGCCCTTCCCGACATCCGAGCGCGTCATGATGATGTTGGCGCCCAGGGCGTGCAGGTGCAGCAGCTTTTCCTGGCTCATCTTGTCGGGAATCACCAGCGTCAGGCGATAACCCTTGCGTGCCGCGACGAGGGCCAGGCCCAGGCCGGTGTTGCCGGCGGTGGCTTCAACCAGCGTTGATCCGGGCGAAATTTTGCCTTCGCGCTCGGCCGCCTCAATCATCGATCGGCCGATGCGGTCTTTGATCGAGCCGCCGGGGTTCTGGCTCTCCAGCTTGACGAACAATTTGCACGGCCCGACATCGAACGAATTGAGTTGAACCAGCGGGGTATTGCCGATCAGCTCAAGGATGTTCTGATATGCTGGCATAACGGGTTCATCGGCTGGCGGCCGCGTGCGCTTGCATTGTAATCATCGGAGATTCCCGCACCACGTGCGCCACATTCCCCGATACGCCGCCTCCACGTTCGCCGCAAATCGCCTGCCGTCCATCAACGGCGATTGTTCCATCCGCTGACGTAGCGTCGAGCGAAGATTGCTCAGACGCGCAAGATCGCCCGCCAACTCGCCCGCCAGATGCACGTACATTTCCGGCGATCCGGCGATTAAATCCGGCATCCCGATATTCGAAAGAATACTCACCCCGCCGCGACCCACGCCCGTCTTTCCCGCCAGGCTTATCACCGGCACGCCCATCCACAGGGCGTCGCAAGTGGTTGTCCCGCCGGCATAGGGGAAAGTGTCCAGCCCGAGGTCGATCATTCGATAAAGTTCAAAATATTGCCGCGTCGGCATGAAGCCGGCAAATCGCAATCTCGCCGGGTCAATCCCCTCCCGCTGCAATCGGTCGCGCACCCGCTGGCGGTGGCTGCCGTCGTTGGCGTGAAGCAGAAGCTGCGACTTGGGTACATTCTGAAGAAGTTGTATCCACGCCCCCAACACCGGCTCGCTCACCTTACAGAAATTATTCAGACTACCAAAGGAAACAAATCCCCGATCCAATGCCGGCAAGGGGGTTACGTCAGAATTGGAAATGATCGGCTCATAGCACCAGTAAGTGTCCGCCAATCGGATCGTCCGCTCGCTGTAGATTGATTCATCCATTCCGGGTGGGTCCATGTACGGATCACTCAGGCGATAGTCGATTGTCTCCAACCCCGTGCTGGAGCAGTAGGCCAGATATGTAACCTGAACCGGAGCCGGTTTGCGCGCGAACACCAATAAACGATTATTGGCCATGTGCATCGTCAGGTCGACCAGAATATCGATGCGATCCTGACGGATTAGCTCCGCCGCTTGCTCATCCGAAAACCGTGCCGTGTCGCGCCACACATCAACGTGGGATCGCATACGCGCGGTCAGCTCGTCCGCCACCAGTACATCTGAGTAGGCAAAAACTTCGACTTGCTGCTTGTCATGATGCGCCAGCAGCGGCAGCAGGAATCTTCCCACCGGATGCACCCGGAAATCCGGCGACACGTATCCGATCCGCAGCCGCCGGTCCGGATTGCGGTCGTTGGTATGCGGCTGGATCAGGTGTCTGAGCGTCTGGGCGTGTTGCCGGTTCCAGCGCAACTGTTCCTCCGCGATCGCCCGGGCCTCGTACCGCGGATGAAAGTGCAAGCTGTAGACCAAGTCGCTGTGCGCCTTGACCTCGTTGGGTTTGAGCAGGATGGCCTGCCGATAGGCCGCCATCGCCTCATCGAATTGACCCTTGTCCATCAGCGCATTGCCGAGATTGCCATAGGCTTCGAAAAAGTCGGGCTTCAGTGCGATGGCCGCACGGCACGCGGTGACCGCTTCGTCCAGTTGATACGTCTGCTTCAATGCGTTGCCAAGATTACTGTACGCCGGCGCATAATCGGGCTTGATCGCAATAGCCCGGCGATAAGCGACGATTGCCTCGTCAAGTTCGCCCATCTCCGCCAAGGCATTCCCGAGATTGCTGTAGGCTCCGCCGTAATCGGATTTGAGCGCGATGGCTTCCCTATAGGCGCAGATCGCATCGTCCAATTGGCCGTTGCGCTTATAGGCAACTCCCAGATTATTATGTGCTTCGGCATAGTTCGGTCGCAGGGCGATGACTTGCCGAAACAAATCCACCGCGTTGTCAAAATGTCCCGACTGTTGGGCGATTAACCCCAGAAAGTGCAGGGTGTCGACATGCTGTGGGCTGCGGGCCAGGATTTGCCGACAGAGCGATTCTGCTTGACCAAGCTCTCCGGCTTTATGGTGCCCGATGGCCCTCCCAAAGGCTTGCTCGATGTTGAATTGAGACATCGCTCAGTGCCCATGCACCGGCTCGCCAAGATACTTCTTCAACTCCGCCAGCTTCTGTGCCACCATCGACGGGTTGGCCGCCTCCAGGTTCAGGCGCAGCAGCGGCTCGGTGTTGCTCTTGCGCACGTTGAACCACCAGTCGCCCAGATCCACCGTGATGCCGTCCAGGTAGTCAACCTGCGCTTTCTTGTACGCGTCGGCCAGCTCGCGGATTTTGCCGTCTTTGTCCTCCACCTGGAAATTCAGCTCGCCACTCTGGCTGTAACGCTGCAGCGGTGTGATCAACCCGCTCATCGGGCCGGGCTGTTGTGAGAGGACTGACAACACCCGCGCGAAGGCGATGGCGCCGCTGTCGGCGTAGAAGTTGTCGCGAAAGTAGAAATGCCCCGAAAGCTCCCCACCGAAAACCGCCTTGGTCTCCGCCATTGTTTTCTTGATGAACGCATGACCGACTCGCTCGCGCCGCGGCACACCGCCGGCGGCTTTCACCGCATCAGCGACCGCGTGACTCGATCTCAAGTCATACACGATTGCGGAGCCCTTGTTCTGCGGCGATTTGAGGAAATCTCCCGCCAGCAACGCCGTGACCAGGTCGCAGCCGATCGTCTTGCCCGTCTCGTCCAGAAAGATGCAGCGATCGGCGTCGCCGTCAAAAGCAACGCCCAGGTCGCCGCCCTCGGCGCTCATCTTCTGCTTGAGGATGGCCAGGTTTTCCTCGACCAGCGGGTTGGGATCGTGGACGAACGCGCCAGTAATCTCGAACAGCACCGGCACGATGGTGAGGCCGGGGAATCCGCCGAACACCGTCGGAACCATCTTCCCCGCCATGCCGTTGCTGGCGTCGATCACCACGCGCAGCGGCCGCCTCAATTGCAGGAACTTAAGCACGTGCTGCTTGTAAGCGTCCCAAAGATCCTGCGGCTCGACTTTTCCGTGCAATCCCGTCTGACCGACGCGAATCTGCGCGAAGATACGCTTGATGTCATCCAGCCCGCTGGCCGCGCCGATCGGTTTGGCCTTGGGCCCGTTGATTTTGAATCCGTTGTATTGCGCGGGATTGTGCGACGCGGTCGTCATGATCCCGCCGACCGTGTCCAGGTGATTGATCGCGAAGTAGATCATCGGCGTGTCGATCATGCCGACGTCGATGACGTTCATCCCGGTGCTGCACAGCCCATCGATCAGCGCTTTGGCCAGCGCCGGCGAGCTGGGCCGCATGTCCCGGCCCACCACCATCGTGTCTTCCAGCTTCGTCTTGTCGGCGGCGTTCTGCCTGCTGCGCTTGAGATACTGCCCCGTGGCGTGCCCGATTTTCCACGCCGTTTCCTCATTCAGCGGATTGGGATAGGTGGCGCGGACGTCGTACGCTTTGAAAATCTTGTCGATCATGCCGCCGAAGTGTAGCCGATGGCGGCGAAACGTGAAATGTCCAACTGAATCGCACTACCGGTCTGCCGCCACCGCATCCACATCGTCGTCCCAAGCGCCCTGCGCCAGCATTCTGGCCAGGGAATCGCGGATGTCGGCGACGTTGAGATATTTGCCGGGGCACTGCGTCACCTTGGTCTCGCCGTGGCCCAGCACGCGGTCGGGTGGAACGTGATACGTCCGCATCAGGTACGCCACCAGCCGCATCAGCGATCGCCGCTGCTTGGCGGTGGGGCGGGTCTTGTTGAAATCGCCGACCAGGCAGATGCCGATGCCGTTGGTGTTGAAGCGGTTGTCCAGGGCGTTGTCGTGCGCGCCCCATTTCTGCTTGACCCAGCGCGGGCCGACTTCGATCTGGCCGTCGCCGCTGTTGGTGCCGTTGCCGATGACGAAGTGATATCCCAGCTCATCGAACCCGCGGTCGCGGTGCCATTTGTCGATGATCGCCGCCGAGCCGTAATCGCTGTCGCTGTGGTGGATGATGATCCAGCTCCAGTTGTTGGCTGGGACGGAGGGAATCCAGGCGGCGGGAATCGTCCGTGCCGATGCGACGGCGGGCTTAGGCGTTGTCGCGGCGACCGGCGCCTGTCGCGGCGCCGGTGATGGCGAAGGCTGCGCGGGTGGCGATGCATAGATCGGCCGCGCCGGCGCCGCCGCGGGAGGCTGCGACAGGGGCGGGGGGGTCAGATGCAGCGGCGGCAGATCATTGTCCACAGTCTGCGTCTGGCAACCGGCCAACAAGTCGAGACAGGCCAAAGCCAGTATGCTCAGCAATGTTCGACGGGACAGGTTGGACATGGCAATTTCGCCTCGCCTCGCGGGAAAAAGCGCCCGCAACCGTTTATCGGCCGCGACGGCCCATTTTCAATCGCGAATTCAATGGCAAAGGAGGGAAAAAACTGCGGAATGAACCGCGCCATCCTTGGCCTGGGAACCAGCCTCGTCCAATCTCGGCCGCATCCATACGGCCGACTCCCCATATCTAACCGCCCCGATGCGGTTTTTCCAGTGCCGCAGATTAAAAACTTTCCCCAATTTAGTGGGCGGATTGGTTTGGTAAGCCCCATGTTTAGCGGCCGCGCTTGACTTCGACGAGCTCAGTCGAGTCGCGCGGCGCTCTTTCGTGAACCAGCGCCAGGCAAGCCCGGCCCCTAAACCTGGAAGTCGCCCTGTCGTCCCCAGCCCATCTTGTTAATCTACCCCCATGATCCGCCGACGGCGTCGCGATCAGTTTCTGCTCATCACCCAGCACGATCACGCCCTGTTGTCCGGTGAGCTGGCCCGGCGGGTGGGCAATGGCGCGTTCGCGCCACCTTCGCCATACGACTCGGTCATCATGGCGATCGCGCATCACGATTGCGGCTGGCCCGCGCAGGACGCCCAGCCCGCGCGCAACGCCGAAAATTTTCCCGCCCACGCGCTGGAATCGGATGCGGATATCGCCATGGCGGCGTGGTCGGGCTCCGTCGCGGAAGTCGCGGCCAAAGATCCCTACGCCGGCCTGCTGGTCAGCCTGCACGTCATGTCCCTGGCCGCGCATGCGGTGCATATGAGACCCGATCCGATCCCTGACGCCGATCGCCACCGCGTTTTCAGGTTCAACCGCTTCATCCATGGCCAGATCGAGCTGCAGGAAGAACTGCGCCATCAACTGGGGATGCGGATCGACCTGCCGCTGCGCAACGGCCTCGCCGAGCCAGGCCGCGCGGCGGATGAGGATCTCCTGCTCGCCAACTTCCGCCTGTTGCAATTTTTGGATCAGATCAGCCTGATCCTCTGCTTCGACGAGTTGCTGTTCGGACAGCTCGGGCCCATCAATCCCCGCCCCGGCGCTGCGCCGGAGACGATCCGTGTTGATCGCCAATCCGAATGCGCCCTGCGCGTAAATTCCTGGCCGTTCGATGCGCGGCAGATCAATCTGCAAATCGCCGCCAAGGCGATCCCCGCGCGCGCCTACGCCACCGACGCCGACCTGCTAGCCGCCCTCGCCGCCGCGCCGATGGAAATGCTCGCGCTGCGCCTCTGGCGATGAACGGCTGTTCACCCGTTCACCTCCGCGATACGATGGCGCCTATGATGCGTTTCATGATTCGAGCCGCGTTGCTCTGTTGCCTGGCGACGGTGGGCTGTTCAATGCAATCGTTCGACTTGGTCGTCACCAACCGCACGAGCGGCGCAGTGACCGTTTGGATTACCAAGGATCATGGCCCATATGAGGAGGGCTGGGGGCCACCGGAAATCGTGGCGCTGACCCCCGGCGACACGGGGCGATTAGGCGGGCACGTCCTGCCGGCCGGGCAGTCCTCCGAAGCGAAGGTCAAGGCCAAGATCGACAGCGATAACGTCGCCATCCTGCGCATCTATGCCGCCACGGACATCGACGCCATCCTCTCCATCAGTCGCGGAAGCCCCGATCGATTGGACATGCCGCTCGATGCCGGCAGAAGCGATTTGGATGTGATTCGGCAGGACGGGCAGTTGACTGTCGTGCCGCATGGCAGGCCCGCGCCACCCGCGCACTGAATTATGTCTTATCAACTCCATCGCGACAGCGCCCGCCAGATCACCGCCAGGTGTGTTGTCATCACGCTCAGCGACTCGCGCGCCGCCGCCGAAGATCTGTCCGGCAAGCAGATTGCCCAGTTGCTTGAGGCCGAGGGCCACGTCGTGGCCGATCGGCACAACATCCCCGACGAGCCCGAGCAATTGCGCGCCATTCTGGAAAAGACGCTGGAACGCGGCGACGTGGACGTCATCATTACCAACGGCGGCACGGGCATTGGGCGCCGCGATACGACGATTCCGGTCATCCAGCAAATCCTGGAAATTCCCCTGCCCGGCTTCGGCGAATTATTCCGCATGCTGAGCTGGGAGCAGGTGGGCAGCGGGGCGATGCTGAGCCGGGCCTGCGGCGGCGTCGTTGCTGGAAAACTTCTCTTCGCACTGCCCGGAAGTCCCAAGGCCGTGGAGCTGGGCATGACGCGCCTGATTATCCCGGAGCTGCGTCATCTTCTACACGAGCTGCGGCGATAGCTGCCGCGGCTGGGACGTCACCGACAGCACAATCGCGCGAAGCATCGGCTGCAGCGCCGCCGCCGCCAGAACCAGCGTGTAAATCTGCAACCCCATCCATCGCGCCGTCAGCTCGGTGATCCACGGCGCGACAAAGACCGCGACGATCAGCCAGCGAACATCCCAGCTCAAACGCCCGTGGCGGCGATACGCGCCATCGGCCATGACCCACATCGCCGCCGCCGCCAGCACCGAATCGTAAATCCCCACGTAAAGATTGCAGACCAGCATCCCCATGAGCATGACGATCCAGGCCGTCTCGTTCCGCCCCGCGCGCAGCGCGCGGCCCGCCAGCGCGGCCATCAGCGCCATTCCCAGGAGCGCTGCCGGCCAGGTCTGCGCCTGCGGCTCGTGCCACAATAGCTTCAGGAACGCGCAGATATCCACGAATTTGAACAGCGCGAACCCGTCCCCGCCGGAAACCTCGCGCACATATGTCAACATCAGCTTCAGGAAATCAAACGTTGGGCCAAACCCCGCAACCAGCCCGAAAGCCGTCCCGATTCCGATGGTCACCGCCATGCCCGCCAGGATTCGCCATTGCTTGCCCAACATCAGCGCTGGCGCCAGCGCCAGCAGCAGCGTCGGTTTATAGGCGAGTAATCCCAACGCCACGCCAGCCGCCAGCGGCTTGCCGCCCCGGTGCAGCGCCAGCCCGGCGCACACCGCCAGAAATCCAATCGCGCACAACTGTCCGCCATGGATGCATTCGACGATGAACGGCTCGAAAGCCAGGCTCAGCAGAACCGCGACGAAGCGATCGGCGCGAGCAATGCCATCGAACGTCCGCCACAGCAATCCCAGCCCCGCGGCGTAGAGCAACAACGATATCCCCGCCCAAGCCATCGAGGCCGTCCGATACGGCAAGCGCGAGAGCGGCGACATGACCAGCGCGACCGCTGGTGGATACGCATACGGCAACGTCGCCCGGGAGGAATCGCGCGTGATCAATTCGTGATATCGCCGCGCCTGCAATCCCCGGTCGTAAAGATGCGGCGACCCCGGATCATGCAGGATTTGCCCGGCGACGTAGAAGGCGGGGAAATCGCCTCCCACCGTCGTGTGCCAGGGCGTTATCCCGCCATTGGAAAACATCGTCCCGATGACCAGGAACAACGCGCTGATGCTCACGATCCCCAGCGCGATGATGATGATTCGCCGCCGCGAAAGCACCGTGGGTGGCGCGCCATTCGATTCTGGCTGGAACGTTTGCGTCATCAGAGCAATTATCGGCCCGATGCCGCCGCCGCTGAATTGGCGAATGCCCGATCCGCCCGTACGATCCCTCCGCGATGGAGCAGATTCCCGAGGGATTCGAGCGCGTAAATTGTCCCGGCTGCGCAGCCGAGCAATCGCAGGTTGCGCTGATCGGCCGCGATTGGACGCTCGACCCGCAGCGCCGGATTTTTATCGTCCGTTGCGATTCCTGCGGCCTGCACTTTACCAATCCACGGCCCACGATGGAGCGACTGGGCGCTTATTACTCGGCCGATTACGCACCCTATCAACGGCAGCGCGGCGAAATCGAGCGCGGCAGCAAACTATCCACTACCATTCGCACCTGGGTCCTGGCGGATGCCTTCGGCGCGCCGGCGAACAAGCCGCGCGGCTGGCGCCGCGCCGTCGTCCGGTTCGTCCGACTCTTCCAATCATCCGAGCATTTTGGTTTCGGCATCCCGTACCAGGGCGAAGGCCGATTGCTCGATTTCGGCTGCGGCGACGGCACATTCCTGCGGCGCATGGCGGCCATTGGCTGGCAAACGACGGGATTGGATTTCGGCGAGCGTGCCGTCGCCGCCGTGCGCGCCAGTGGAATTCCCGCGCTGCAGGGCACGCTGCCGCATCCGCAGCTCGCAGCCGGGAGCTTCGACGTCATCACCATGCGTCACGCCCTGGAGCACGTCCCCGATCCGCGCCCCGTGCTGACCGCGGCGCTGCAATTGCTCCGTCCCGGCGGACGATTGGTGATCCAGGTGCCCAACTTCGCCAGTTGGGAGATCGCCCACTTCGGCGACGCCGCGTTTTCGCTCGACCTGCCGCGTCACCTGCTACATTTCACACCATCGACGCTGGGTGATCTTCTGAAACGCTGCGGATTCGAGATCGTGGAAATTGACCAGCGCTGCCGCGCCGGCTGGCTGCGCAAGAGCCTGTCCCGCGCCCGCCAGAACGGCTGCGCGCATCGTTGGGATTCGCTTCTTAATGTGAAGGCCATTTGCGCCCTGGCCGCCAACCGCGCCCAGCGCCGCGGCCAGGGAAACGAAATCATCGCCTGGGCCAGCCGACCCATCGCTTGACTGTCCCCGCCACGTTCGTACGATCAGCCCCATCCTGCCCCCTTCGTCTAGTGGCCCAGGATATCTGGTTCTCAGCCAGAGGACAGGGGTTCGACTCCCCTAGGGGGTATTGCATTGTTGAGGCAGAATCGTCCGGAGCGATTTCCCGGCGTGCGTGCTAGGGCAATCGAGTTCAATACGTATTGTAGGAAACGCCGGTGGCGTCCATGTCGGTGGATGGGTCGTTCACCCACATCGTGGTCCCATCATAGTACCAGCCGAAGCTGCCGGTTCCCGCCGGACCCGTTGTCGTTATCGTGTTCAGGCCTTTATTGGTTCCGACCGGCAAATTCGGAACGGCCTTGAGGTACGGACCGTATATGCATGTGGTTGTCTTTGTCGCGCTGGTGTTGCCGCTCACATCGGTGTAGGTCGTAAGCTGGGCGAACAAAGTTACGGCTGTCGCGCTGGGATAGGTGCCGCCATGCTCGGTAGCGTACAGGTCCAATGCAGCGCGCATGACCGAAAGGTCCTGCACCACCGCCGAGTCGTTGGCGCCGGCGGAGCCGCGGCTCATCTTGGGAATCGCGATCGCCCCAATAATGGCGATGATAACCACCACAATAACCAGCTCGATCAAGCTGAATGCGGTAAACTTTGTGCGCCCCATGTTTGCCCCTTTTTATGATGTCAACGACATCATCCCCGATAACGAATCGTCAGCATGAGCCGGGTGGTTTAGGCGGCAAGAACGTTATCGCCAGCAGAAGTAATTATCTCCATACGTGCGTCAACGCAGTCCGAGAATAGGTTGTTAATCGCCGCGTTAAATTATGGTGGCCAACCCGATCCTCAACTCGGCCCCGTCGCCGCACGCGCCTTCTCCGGCAAGTGCGTTTCAATCTGATGCATCACCAGCTTGGCCGTTGGCGCCGAGCCGAAATATCCCACGTCCACCCGACAGCGCGTCACCGTGCTCGTCCTCCGATCCACGGTGATGTCGATCTTCGATTCCTGATCGTCCGCGACCCTGATAAAGCGTGCATCCCCCCATTGATCGTCCGGCTCGTCCCGCTCAATGTGAAACCGCAAATCCACCACGGCCGCTCGCACTCCCGCCACCACGTCCGGATACCGGGCGAGCAGCGCCGCATCGAGCTTTCCCTCGCGATAGACCTCGGGCCCCGTGGTAGCCACCGAGCTGCCCAGCCCGAACACCGTGCTCAGCGTCGCGATCGGAATCAGCGCGCAACCGGCGCAGAGGAGAATTCCCGCAATCGCCAGTGAAAACAAAAGAATGCGCGCTCGCCAAAGCATCGCACCAATGTAGGGGCACGACCAGTCTCAGGCATCGGCGAATATTTTGCGGGAATGGAACCAAGTAACGGTATGCTAATCTGCAGTCGTACTCAGTTTTCGCTGACAATGTCCAGGGTGTGAATGCCCACGCTCCTGCAAAAAGCGATCGACCTGGCCGTCAAGGCCCACCGCGGCGCGGAAGATCCGCCCGGAGAGCCATACATCGTCCATCCGATGCGCGTGCTGATCCGCGTCTCGCAAGCCGACGATGCCCACCAGGACGAGCACCTTCGTTGCGTGGCCATCCTGCATGACACGCTGGAACGCACCAGCCTGAGCGTTCGCGATCTGAAATCCGTTGGCATGCCCAAGCCCGTCGTTCGGGCCGTGCAGCTCCTCACGCACGAGGATGACACCGCCTATGCCGATTACGTGATCAAGCTGAAACCGGATAAGCTGGCCCGCGCCGTGAAGATCGCCGACCTCCTCGACAACGCCGACTTGCGTCGAGTGTCTTACCGTCCCGAAAAATCCCAGGACCGCAAACGCGTCAACCGCTACGCCGCGTCCTACAAGTTCCTTACCGACCAGATCGACGAAAAAACTTTCCGGCGAATGATGAAGCACGGGGAATAGACAGGCGGTGGCGCCTATCTTCTTCGGCCCCCATCTTCTTCCGCAACGGACGTCCTGCGAACCATTTCCACGGCGCTGCCCAGGCGCGTCAACTGGCCGTTGATGCCATCGCGACGGTCATAGAGATAAAAGACCCGGCGGGGATCGGTTTGGGAATAGTAGCGATATAGCGGCAGGTTCTTGTCCCCAAACTTGCCAACAGACGAAACATCCGCGTTCAGATCGTGTGCCCGAATGATCGCAGCATCATCTGGCCAGGGAAAGTCGGAATTGTACACCGGCTCGACTTCCGGATTGTTCGTCACGCGCCGGAAATAGACCGGCAGATTGATATTGAAATGAAACAGCACCACGGCCGGCGGTGTCACATTCTGGTTCAGCGAAGACGAAATGCGCGTCAGCTCGGAGGCATCAAAACGCTGATCGAGAATTTTGTGATCCACCTGCGGCAGCGCCGCCAGCGCCAGCGCCACCGTTCCCACGCCCAGGGCCGTTCGAATCGCCGCCTGGTGCCGTGGCCAACAATCGGTCAGCACTCGGATCGGCAGGAGCATCAGCACGATCAACGCCGGCAAAACGGTTGACAGGTAACGCTGCGCAAACGAAGGAGCGGCCGTGTAGATCAGCAGGAACACCGGCATCGCGCCCCAGATCGCCCACAGTCGTCGGTCCCAAAGCCCCAGCAGGGACAACGGCAAAAGCAGCCAAAGGCAAGAGAGCGGCTCCATCTGCGCAAGCAGATAAATCGAATAAACCTGTTGCTGCACGTATGTCGGCCAATCCCCCAGGGCGTGTGGCTCGGAATATCGCTGCACCATCTGGTCGTAGTAAAACTGCTTCTGCGGAATATCTGAAACATGGATTTGCCGAAGTCCGTGGTCCCGGAATCCAAATTCCATGCCGGGCAGGAAACGGGTCTCGTAATAGTCGTATGCTGTCTGAAACAGATTGCCGGTGACGCCAAGGTTCGAAATCGCCTGGATCACAAGAAATGGCAGCGCCGCGACAAGGACAATGCCACCGACGCGCAGCCACTGGCGGGCGGGAGCGCGGAATAAATCCATCGCCATCGCGATCCCCAGGACGATGGCGAAGCTCAAGGCATCCACGGGTCGCGTGATTCCCGCCCATCCGGCGGCAGCGCCGAGCAGCGCAGCCCATCCCCATCTCCCCTGACGCCGCCAGCGCAAATACGCCAGCGTCATGATCATTCCCAGGAGCAGCACGGGCGCCTGCGAAAGAAACATGATCGAAAGCATGCGGAACAGGCTGAACGCGATCAACAGCAACGCAGCGAGGCACGCCAATACACCATCCAGCACGTCGGCGACGATCAGATAAATGGCCCCGACACACAGGCCCGAGGCGATCAGAGGCCCGACATAATAAGGCAAATGCAGCCAAATGGCGGGCACGAACATGAGGGCCGTGCCCGGTGAAAACATCGACGCATAAACCGGGCTGCTGATCACGCAGAACGTGTCGAAGAACGATGCGCACGGATGCGCGGCAAGCCACAAATGTCCGCGCGCCAGCATCTGCGCGCTCAGCAGATAGCTAAATTCGTCCTGCCATTTCAGGTTCAGGGGAAGGTGCTGGCAATGTGCCGTCCAAGCCAGGTATACCGTCGAGCAAAATGCCAGCATGGCCGCGACAATCCACTGAACCCGCGGCGACGGCGCGGACAGTCGAATCCACCACACATTGACGAAGTTTCTCACGGGCGGAATCAGTGCGACAACCACCGCCGCCAGCAACAACAGGGGCTGAATCCGCAGTCTATAAAAATGAGTCCCAATTTCGCCCTGCCCCAACGCTGCCCAGCCGAGTAGACCGATGACCAGCAACAGGATGGACAGCTTGGCGGCGGCCGGCGAGGGCAGCCACCAAACGGTTGACGCAATCCTGTTTTTTTGCGAAGCGGCGGGGGCCTCGACAGTCGTTTTGGCATTATTCACGAGCGAGTCTGGGGAAGAAATATTTTCAGACATTTCACGGACAGACTTATCGCTCACTTCATCGCGATTCTAGACCGTAGTGCCCTGGTGGGCAATTCGATTCTCAAGTCCTGATCTGAGCATTCATTCATCAACCCCGCGTTTTTTTTCATCGGCTGCCCCAATCCTTGACTGGGGCATGCGAATTTGTAGGGTCATATCCTCCACATGTTTTCCATTCCGGGCGATCTCTATGACGCGATCTACTCTTTCAAGAATTACCGGGACGAAGCAGAAAAAATTCGAACTCTGATTCAGACCACCCATCCCGCCGCCAGAACGATTCCCGATGTCGCCTGCGGCACCGCGGAGCACGCAAAATATTTATCCGCACATTTCCACGTGGACAGCATCGACATCAACCTCGAATTCTTGAAGCTGGCGCAATCCAAAATCCCCAACGGCACTTTTCACATCGCCGATATGCGCTGCTTCCAACTGGGAAAACGTTACGACGTTGTGCAATGCCTGTTCAGCTCCATCGGCTACATGCTGACGCCAGACGACATCATTGCGGCTTTGAAATGTTTCGGTAATCACGTCACCCCCGACGGCATCATCCTCGTGGAGCCATGGCTCTCGCCGCAGGTGTACGCACAGGGCGGGCCGCACATGACAACCGTGGATCGGCCCGATCTGAAGATATGCCGTATGAACGTCGATGAACGGGAAGGCGAGGTTTCCATACTGCACTTCCATTATCTGATCGGAACAAAGGACGGCATTCAGCGGGCCGACGAGATCCATCGCCTGGCCCTGGTTTCCTCCGATCAGATGGCGACATATTTCCGGTCCGCCGGTCTTCACTGCACCTTCGACCCAGTAGGAATCTTCGGCCGCGGCCTGTTCATCGCGCGGCAAAAGGGAATAGTCTCGTCGTAGAGTGCACTGCGTTTTCGAGCTCTCGATAGACAGGAAGCTTCTGCTATGTCATCGCCGATCGCCGCTGCGAGCGTGGATGAGTTTGATCGGCTGGAGCTGATCGATCATTCCGAACAGATGCCGCCATTTTTGATGACGCTGGTCAGCGGCGGCGATCACTGGATGTACGTTTCCAGCGGTGGGGCACTGACGGCGGGGCGCGGCGGTGAAGATGCCGCCCTGTTTCCCTATGAAACCGACGACCGTCTGCACCGCAACCGAGGCGTCAGTGGCCCTGTGACGCTGATCCGCATCGCGCGGCCGGGACGGCCCACGGTACTTTGGGAACCCTTCGCCGCAGGCGCGGTCGGCGTGCGCCGGCGGCTGGGAAAATCCGTGCTGGGCAATTGCATTCTCTTCCAGGAAATCGCCCATGGCATGCGCTTCAGCTATCGCTGGGAAACGTCCGAGCCATTCGGCTTCGTCCGCAGCTGCCAACTTGAAGCGCTCGACAACGGCGACACGTCCGAAGTGGAATTGCTGGACGGCGCGGTGAACCTGCTGCCGGCCAATGTGAACCTGACATTGCAGCAGGGATTCAGTTGCCTGATCAACGCCTATTCGCGCGGCGAGGTGATTCCCGGCAGCATGATGGCGCTGTACACACTGGAGTCGTGCCTGGTGGACAAGACCGAGGCGGCCGAGTCGCTGGCGGCCAACGTGGCGTCGTACGTTGGCCCGGCGGCCGCGGTCACGCTGGCGGAGGATGCGCTCACCCGCTTCCGCCTGGGAGAAATGGTGGAGCCGGTGACGCTGCTGACCGGCCGGCGCGGCGCGTTCCTGGTGTCGGCGAAGTTTACGCTGTCGGCCGCGGCGCCGCGGCGGTGGCGGGTGCTGCTCGATGCACACCGCGATCATCTGCGCGTCACCCGCCTGCGCCGCGCGCTGAGTCAGGGCGCGGGTGTGGAAGCGCAGATTGACGCCGACATCGCCGCCAATGTCGCCCGCTTGCGTCAACTGCTCCGCGCCACCGACGCGCAGCAGCACACGGCCGATTCACTGATTTGCGCCCACCACGCGGTCAACGTGTTGTTCAATATCATGCGCGGCGGCGTGCCGGCTGACGGCGGCAAAGTGGAGCGCGACGACCTGGCGCGCTTCCTGCACGGCCGTAACATCGCGCTGGCCCGCGCCGCCGCCGGATGGGTCGAAAAGCTGCCACCGCGGCTCGATTATTCCGACCTGATCGAGCGCGCCAGCCAGCCGATCGAAGGGGTGCAACGCGCGGATTTATTGCGGCTGGCGATGGAATATCTGCCGCTGACATTCGGTCGGCGGCACGGCGATCCCTCGCGGCCGTGGAACCGCTTCAACATCCGCGTCACCGCCGCCGACGGCTCCCCCGTACTGGATTACCAGGGCAATTGGCGCGACATCTTCCAGAACTGGGAAGCGCTGTGCATCAGCTACCCGATGTTTCTGCCGGGGATGATCGCCAAGTTCGTCAATGCTTCGACGGCCGACGGCTTCAACCCTTACCGCGTTTCGCGCGACGGCATTGATTGGGAAGTGCCCGATCCCGGCCATCCCTGGGCCCACATCGGATACTGGGGCGATCACCAGATCATCTATCTGCTGAAGCTGCTGGAGGCGCAGCAGCGGCACGATCCGGCCTGGCTGCGCGCCATGCTGGATCAGAATGTTTTCACCTACGCCGACGTGCCATACCGGCTCAAACCGCTGTCGGAGATTCTGGCCGATCGCTGGAATACCATCGTGTTTGACACCCAGCACCACCGCGCGGTTCAGGAGCGCGTGGCAAGAATCGGCGGCGACGGCCGGCTGCTCGTGGATGGCGAAGGCAGCATCTGCCATGTCACCCTCGCCGAGAAAATGCTGGTGCCGGCGCTGGCCAAATTGTCGAGCCTGATCCCCGATGGCGGCATCTGGATGAATACCCAGCGGCCGGAGTGGAACGATGCCAACAACGCACTGGTGGGCAGCGGCATCTCGGTCGTCACGCTTTGCTATCTTCGGCGATATCTCGCGTTCGTCACGCAGTTGCTGCGCGGGTGCGGCTTGGCGTCGCTATCGATCTCGGTGCAGGTGATCGACTGGGCGCAGCGCATCTTCGCGATTCTCGAAGCGCACGAATCGTCCGTCGTGGGTGGGAAACTGACACCGACGCAGCGCATGCAGCTTCTTCTGGCGCTGGGCGAGTCGTATAGCCAATATCGCCAGGCGATTTATCGCAGCGCCCCCGGCCCGGCCGGGGTAATGCAATGTTCCGCCGCGCTGAGCGGGCTGGAGCTTGCGATGCGGTGGGTGGATGCGTCCATCGCCGCCAACCGCCGATCCGACGGGCTCTATCACGCCTACAACCTGCTGGACCTGAGCGAGGATCGTCGGCAGGTGACGATCGGCCGGTTGAACCAGATGCTCGAGGGCCAGGTGGCCGTGCTGAGCAGCGGCACGCTCGGCGCCGATGCCGCCGCCGATCTGGTGGATGCGATGTTCGCCAGCCCGTTGTACCGGCCCGACCAGAACAGCTTCATGCTGTATCCGCTGAAGTCGCTGCCATCGTTTCTGGAAAAGAACCGGGTGGATGAATCGAAGCTGAACCCGCTGCTCGAGGCGTTGCTGCAATCCGGCGACAGCCGGCTGGTGGTGCGCGACGCCGACGCCGTGGTGCGCTTCGCCGCCGCGCATCGCAACGCCGGTGACCTGGCCCGCACGCTCGAGGTGCTCGCCGCCGATCCGCTGTGGGCCAGGCCGGTTGCCGATCATCGCCGCTCCACTTTGGATCTGTTCGAACAGACGTTCAACCACCGCGCTTTCACCGGACGATCCGGCTCGATGTACCGATATGAAGGGATCGGGTGCATTTATTGGCACATGGTGGCCAAGTTGCTGCTGGCGGTGCAGGAGTGTTTCTTCGCCGCCGCGGCGAAATCCAATCCCGCCGCCGAGCGTCTTCGAGATGCCTATTACCGCGTGCGCGGTGGCCTGGGATTCAACAAGACGCCTCGGCAATACGGCGCCTTCCCGCTCGATCCCTATTCGCACACACCGCTTCACGCCGGGGCGCAGCAGCCGGGTATGACCGGGCAGGTCAAGGAGGAGATCCTCACACGCTTCGGAGAGCTGGGCGTGAGCGTGATCGGCGGCCGGATTGCCCTCCGCCCCGCGCTGTTGCGCCAGAGCGAATATTTCGCTCACCCCACTGTTTGGCATGGCCTGGAACTGCCCGCTGATTCACTGGGGTTTACGCTGGCCGCAACACCAATCATCTACACGCGCGGGGTCGAGTCGTGCATCTCCGTACAAACAATCGACGGCGTGCATCGCGTGGACGGCGACACGCTGGACGCCGCCAGCTCCCGAGCCGTTCTGCAACGCAGCGGCCAGGTGAAAGCCATTTTCGTCACAGTCCCGCGCGTCTAGTTCAGCGGCCGGGCTTGACTTCGACGAGCTCAGTCGAGTCGCCCGGCGTTTCCTCCGAAAACACCCCGCGCGACTGAGCTCGTCGAAGTCAAACGCGGTCGCCAAACAACCGAGATTAAATTGGATCCAACACGAACGTGATCGTGGAGCCGGCCGGGCTTTGATACTTCACAAACTTCCCGCCCATCCACACCCGCACGAACGCCCCGTGCGAGCCCAGGTTGTAAACAACCACGGCGATTCTGCCGTCGGAATTCAGTGCGGCGGTGGCGATGAAATCGTCGCTGTTGGACGTGCAGGCAATGCGTTTGGCCCCGGGCCGAATGAAGCGCGAGAACTGGCCGAAAACGTAGTGCGGAGGATTGTACGTGATCACGCCGCTGTCAGTGTCGGCATTCACGATGTTGTGGCCGCCGTGATTGACGCCGCCGGCGTGACGCGGACCATTCTTCTGATCCAGCACCAGGTTCCAGATCGCCCAGCCTTCGGTCCAGTTATTCAGATCGTTGATGACGCTGCGCGCCAGGCGCTGGGCCTCTTCCCAGTCCCCACCGATTCCGCCCTCGGTATAGAGCAGATGTTTGTCGGGGAAAGCATCGTGCACGATTCGCACGTTGTCGAAGTGATTGCCGGTATACCAGTGAAAGGCGGTTCCCCAGATATATTTCGCCGCGTCCGGATCCTCGTAAGCGGGCGCCACACGCTGATACATCAGCCCCCGATTGTGATCCCAGATCATCAGCCTGATGTCGCCCAGACTCGCCTTCTGCAGCGTCGGCCCCAGAAAGTTCTTGACGAAATCGCGCTCCTCATTCGCGGTGAAGATGCATGACTCGAACACCTGCGTGGCCAGCGCCTCGTTCTGAACCGTCAGGCCCCACATCGGAATTCCCTCGGCCGCGTACGCCTTGATGTACTTGACGTAATAGTCCGCCCAGGTCTGGGAATATTCCGGCTTGAGCTTGCCGCCGTGCTCCATTTCTCCGTTGGTCTTCATCCACCCGGGCGGACTCCAGGGAGAAGCGTAGAAACGCAAATTGCCCCCGGCGACCGCCATGGCGCGCTTGATGAAGGGAATCCGTTCCTTGCGGTCGTGATCGATGCTGAAATTCTTTAGCTGCCTGTCGTCCGGCGTGTCATCGTAGGTATACATTTCCGCCGAGTAATCGCAGCTGTGGATGGTCGTGCGGCAGAGCGTATAGCCGTTGCCTTCGACAGGATCGAAGCTGGCTTTGAGGAACTCCTCTTGCGACTTGGCGGGAAGGTGGGCGAACACCGTGGCCGCGGCATCCGTGAACGCACCGCCAAATCCTTCGATCGTCTGGAACGTCTTGCTGGCGTCGATGATGATGGTGGGGAAATTCTCGTCCGGCTGATCCAGCGGCTCGAAGGCATGAAAGCCGGTGTCGACGAGCAATTGCTCGCCAGTTGAATCCCCAGCCGGGGCCGTAACGAAGACGCGCCCTTCCTTGTAATCCCGCGCCCCCGCGAGCGCCGGGCCGACAACCAGACATATGTGGATCGCGAACGCCGCACGCCAGGCGGCACGAAGCGTCTTAGGTTTTGATTGAGTCATGGAAGCGCGCCCGGCCGAAATTAGAATCCCCGACCTCGTCCATTCCCAACCGTCCCATCAGAATCCGCCCAAAGCTTCGCAATCCCTTGGTTCCCGGCACTTTAACAAAACCCCGTCGATTGGCAACGCGCACTTGCGCGCGGAGGAACCTTCATGTTTTTTTTCGGCGCTCGGGACGAACTGAGATTGGAATTTCCCTTTAACGTCCGATGCCGCGTTGATTGGATGTAACGGCCTGATTCGCGTCATCGGGTCAGCGCTTGGGCGGCCTTCGGGCCTTTTTCCCGTCCTCGGGTGGAATGAGCGGTTTGAGCACGGCATAAATAGCCATCGCATGTCCATGACCCAGAGCGAAGTCCTTCTTCAGCCACGCCACGATCTGCCCAGCTTTCACGCCCGGCTTCAGAAGGCCCTTCTTCTTCGCAAGCGTTTTGAAGTCCGCAGGGCTCTTGCCCGTCTTCGCCTCGATATTGTCAAGATATGCCTGAAAACTCATCGTCAGATTTTTAGCCGATCCAGCCATCGGTTTCAAATATCAGTGAGTCTAGGTAAGGGGACATCACGTGATGTCACCTTGGACTTGCCCACGTTCAGTGGGCGCTCTGCGTGAAGATGTTTCAGGCTGCCTCGAACGATTCGGGGCTCACATAGCCTAACGAACTGTGTAACCGTTTGCGATTGTAGAACACCTCAATG
>Ga0182024_10006373_pt1 | contig 25946 bp, 20 predicted proteins | sample P32metaG_FD_120480 | JGI IMG/M metagenome (GOLD analysis project Ga0182024, IMG submission 120480) | Permafrost microbial communities from Stordalen Mire, Sweden - P3-2 metaG (Illumina Assembly) | ecosystem: Environmental > Terrestrial > Soil > Wetlands > Permafrost | place: Sweden: Stordalen... | reverse complement strand
ATTTCGGCGATGCGTTCGGACACGCGGGTGCGCTCCCACGTGGGCCATAGCCAATAGGCCAGAAGCGCCAGCGCGCCACCGACAACGGTGTTGACGCCGCGAGCCCAGATCACGTCCTTCGGTGGAACGCCTCCGATGGCCAGCAGGAACACGATCAAGGCGCTCACGGCGATTCCGAAAATGCCGTAATTGGCGGGCCCCAGCCACCGCAATAGAAAAACCAAGACAAAAATCAAAATAACCTGCAAGGCCACGCCCGGGTTGAAAAGGTGAAAGAGCCCGGTCGCCAGCAGAAGTCCAACAATTGTTCCAGCGATACGCAACAAACCGCGGGTAAAGGTCGCTGTGAATTCCGGCTTGAGGACCAGCGCGATGGTCATGGGAAGCCAGTAGGTGCGGCGCCAGGAAACCTCGGTGCCTAGAATGTCCCCCAGCGCGACAAGAACGGCGAGACGAAGAGCATGGCGAAAGATGGAAGATTGCAGATTCAGATGACTGCGAAAAACTTCGATAGCATTGGAGACGGTTTCCTTCCAGGTTCTCGTTGTGAGAGATGGAGCATCCGCGGCGCTTTGCAGGTCGACATTATCTTGACTGAGGTCCAGTGCCGCGCGTAACTGGCCGCTGAGCGCGTCCATCTGGAATACCGCGTCTTTGGCGACGGCGGCGATGAATGAAGGCGGAGTTGCCGCGGCTACTTCACGCAACTGAATCGAAAATTGGTCAAGCGCCTCGGCTGCCTGGCGGGCTTTTTCTTGTGGTTCGGCGGACGGCGCGGCGGACAGCGAGTTGCTGATGTTTCTGAGAATTTGCGCCGCCGCCTGGAGATAACGGCCGAGGATGGCAATTCCCGGGTAGTCGGGGATTTCTCTTTCCAGGCGTGATCGCAAGCGCATGAGCAGGAGGAGGGTGAGGCGAATGCGTTCCGCCTGATTGAGCAGCGCGCGATAGCGGATGCTCTCAGTGTCACCATCGCGTGCAAGTCCGAGCAATGCTTCCTGAGCTTGTTCACTCTGGACGCTGGCGAGAGGAGAAGAAGTAGCGTTCCACGACGCAGAGGCGCGATTGGCAAGTTCAAGATAAAACTTCTCGAGGGCGCGGCGTTCAGGATCATAGCGTCGCACAGGCCAGAGCGCGGCCGACAACGCCGTCTGCAATAAACCTCCCGCGAGAGCCAGGACGCCGGAGATCGCAGCCTCACGGGGCGATAAACGCTGGGCGGCGTAGATAAGCAAAGTGACCAGGCTGATGATGCCCAAGTCGGGCGCGGCTCCGCCTACGGCGACAAACATACCGGCGATAAACGCCCATACAGCGGCCAGTGTGACGGCGAGAACTATATGCTTGCCGGAAACGGCGCCGACAAAAACCGCTACCGCGCAGATCACGCTGGAGGCCAGCATGCGCTTGACGCGCACCGAGTACGGATCGCTGCCATCGGAGTAGGAGACATTCAACGCGCCGCTGGCGACGACCAGGCCTCCGCGCGGCATATGCAGGGCAAAACCGGCGATTAGAGGAAGCACTACTCCCAGGGCATTGCGAAATGCTCGATGGGTGGAAAGTTTCGTGGAATCAAAAAGCGTGAGGATTTGCCAGAACGCGTGTGTGGCGCCGGGGCGTATCTCTGAAACGGAGCTAGAGCGATCTTTAGCGGCTTCGGAAGAGGATTGGTTTTCTACTTCGTTTGATACCGGGGGCATGTGAAGAGTAATTGTAGCTAAATCCACGCGGCGGCGTGCTTCACAGGCGATCGAATATATACGTCTGGTGTGGCGATGGAATCAGAGGCCGCCGGTTTTTAGCCGTGGAAAACTGAAAGTAGGAGTGATTTCTTTTCTCTTTGACCAGTCGTGATAGGTGTGGCATTCGAAGCAGCGCGATTCGGCATGGTCCGGGCCGGGCGCATGACAAGTTTGGCAGGTTTTAATTCCTGGCAGCAGCAAGTCACTGGAATCGGAGCTATGCAACGCTTTTTCGTGACAACTTACGCAGGTAAAGCCTCCGTGGGCCTGGTGGTCGAATTTTGCGTGCGGCATCCAGCGGGTGGTGACGCTGGCTTCGGCAATGTGAGGCAAAACGCCATCGCTTGTCGCTGCAGCTTGCTGTGCCTGAGGCAATTTGGTATTTCGATTGAAAGAAAGCTGGTGGCATTGCAGGCAGGTTTTGCGCCATAAAAGCTGTTCTGCGTCGGAGGTTCGAACCGCAACCCATTGTGCGGCGGTTAGAGTTTGTACCCGAGGGGCGAGAGGCTTTCCGGTTAAGTCGCGGTCTGGATCACGCGCCGATCGAAGTTCGGACGGGTGTGCCGCGGCGTAATCCTGGAATTTTTTCTTCAGAAAAGCATGGATGACTTCCGGCTTATCGTGCGGAACGCCTTCGGAGAAACGCTTGTCGAAGGAAAGGAGATGACAGGATGCACAGGCATTGGCGAAAGTCACGGGAGCCATCAATTCTCGTCCGGTCGGTGGATTGTGAGCGGGTAATGGGTCTCCATTTGACGCGCTCGTCTTTACGGTTTCGCTGGTGGGCGAGTTAGCTGCATAACTGGCATCCGCATACGACCAGGAATTTTTTGCGGCAACCGGGCGATGACAATCTGAGCAATCCAACTGCACAATTGGCCCGATTGGGCCGCGGCGAATGGGTTTCAGGTGGAGCGCGTGATTCAGTTTAATCGTTGAAGGATCACGGCGGTTTTCGCGTATCACAGTGAATTCCGGATGGCCGTCGGCCGAGTCGCGGATGTGCTGCGAGTAACGTGAAGCCGCACCGGTGGTTCGTAGATTGGCGTGACACTCGGCGCAGGATTTTTCGCTTGGCGCGGCAATATTTATGCGTCCGCGATGCTCGGTGTGGCACGTCGCGCAATCGGGAGTGCTCATCTGACTAGCGTGGTGGATCGGGCCGTCATGACACGAGAGACACGCCTGATTTTGGACCTTGGCCGAGAAGACCGAGGCCTTCTGGATGTGACACGCCGCGCATTGCGTTTCGAGGACGGCGTGCGGCGCGGACATGCGGCCGCTGCTGTATACCCGCGCATCTTTGTGGAATGCGTACCAGAAAATCCACAATATGGCCAACACCGGCGCGAGAAGACTCAGCCAGAGCTTAGCGCGCTTCAGAGGAGTCGACCTCTTGAAATAGTTGAGATCGATGCGCTGCGCGAGTTTTTTGGTGGTGCGTGTTCTAGCCAAGTTGTTTTTCCAACCACTGATCGAAGCGCGCTAATTGCGCACGCGTTACTTCAAAAATCGTCACTCAATACTTCAGCGCCATGACGGCATGCACGGCACCCAAAACAATCAGAGCCAGCGAAATGGGAATGTGTACGAGAAGCCAGAGATGAAGCCAGCGGTACAAACGCTGTTGCTTTTTAAGTTGCCGGGCTTCTTCGCACACGTCCTCCAAATCATCGACAGTGGCATGAGCACCCACTGGAAGCAGCGTGCGCAAACCTGAAAATCCGAGTTGGGACCTGTGCGCGTCAGAAACTAACAACCGGTGTTCTGCGGGGCGCTCAAGAAAAGGGCGCACCTCATTGAAATAAAAATGACGAAGCGGGGAGCTCTCCTCTTCGCTCAGCAACAAAATTTCGGCGGCTGGCGCGACGGCGGCGCCGCCTTTTGTGGCCGCGACCATCGGACGCATGGCGGTAAATCCTCCGGCGCGCTGGATTTCTTCATGCGAGGTTTTGCTACAGACGATAGCGCCGCATAAAGCTTCCATAGCGCGGTCGGCCTCTTCGAGCAGCAGGTTGCGAACATTGCCGATCTCGTCGTAGATGGTTTCCAGCGGCACATCGGCGGTCATCACGCGGGGGATGTAGTGCTGCAGCACTGCGCCGAAAAGCCCGCTAAACACGGTAAAGATGAGCAGCCACATCAGCACGCGCGTGAGTGTGCCGCCAAAGTGAAATCCGCCGTGGAAGAGGATGATCGGCAAACTGAGTGCGCCAAGCCAGAGATGGCCGCGCATCCAGGCCTGGGCGCGCCCTAGCCGCCATACCGGCACACGCTTACGCGCGCCAAGCAGCGCGGCAAAAAGCATGAACGCAAAACCGAGGATGCCGAAAATGAGCCCGGCAGCGCTCCCACCCCTGGCACCCTGAATGGAATTGTGCGCGTAGACGATATAGGCGATCAGCGAGGCGGCAAAAATTACTGCGGAAGCGATGGCCCAAGTGCGTTGGGTGCTGTCAATGTGCATCCGCGAAGTGCTCCGTCTTTAGTAGGTGGGCAACTGGCCGATAGCATCGGCGAAAAACTTTTTCGGATCGACGCGATGAGCCGCATCGTGCGGGCATGCATAAACACAACTCGGTTCCGCCAGATTGGTGCACAGGTCGCAGGAAGTGGCTTTTTGTTTTACGACCGCTTTGGTGCGGCCGGGATGGTCGGGATCTTCGTTCATCACCTGAAACGGATGCAAATTAATATTGCCGTAAGGACAATTGCGCGCGCACAGCCCACAACCGATGCACCAATCCTCGATGATGACTTCGAGCGAATTGCGGCGGCGAATGGAGCCGACCGGGCAGCCCACCATGCACAGGGGATCGCGGCATTGCCGGCAACTGGTGGCAATCAGATATTGCTCGAAGCGCAAACCATCGCGAACCAGACGGGTGACACCATCGTGAGCGTCCGCGCAAGCGTTAACGCAGGCGTCGCAGCGCGTGCATTTCTGCAGATCGAGGACCAGTAGACTCTGGGCCTCCATCAGGCCCTGCGAAAGAAATTGATCCAGCGGTACGGAGTCGACGGTCTTAAGACGCTGTTCATTGGCGAGGCGGCGCTCGTCGGCGACCGCTTCCAGGCCCTTTCGAACGGCGGGGAAGCGCTCGACCATTTGACGAAAATCGTCGCCGGCGATGCGAACTACTTCCACGTGATCCAAAGCGGTGCACATGGCGGTTCGCACTCCGCCGCCGAGCAAGCCAATTTCACCGAAATAATCTCCGCGCGAGAGGTACGCGAGAACCATCTCTCCGCCAGGATAATTTTCGGAGATTTTCACGAAGCCGATGCGTATGAGGTAAAAGCTGTCCGCGGGCTCGCCCTGGCGCGCGATAACCTCTCCGGGGGCGAAGCGTTGCAGCTCCACGCTTTGCTTCAAGTGATCGATGAAGTCCGGCGAGAGATCGGCAAACATGGGCACGCCGCGAAGATGGTTTTCCAAAGCGCGCGCGCGATAGTTGGCGTCGATCTGAGCGCGGAAAGTTTTGTTCTTCATCATGATGTCGAGGACATTGCGCAGCATTTCATACGCGACGACATCGGATTCTGCGCGCACGGTGGCTGACCGCGGATAAAAATTCAGGCACGTCATTTCCCCAAATAGATCGCCGGGACCGAGTGAGGCGACCGGATTGCCGTAGCTAAGGTCGACGGAGGCGTCGATGGGAATAGTGCGGTCGCGAGTTTCTTCCTCGCGAACGTCCTCGCGACGGTCGACCAGCGTGCTGGTGAGGCGCTTGAAGAAGCCCTTGGCGCCGCCGTGAGTCTTGACGTGTGCGATCGGGCTGGAAATGGAAACTTTTGCGGCGCCTTCCACGATATAAAACGCCGTGGATCCGAACTCGCCCTCGCGACAGATCACTTCCCCTTTGCGGTATCGCCTTTTAACGATGGCGCCGCGATTTAGTTCCAGGAATGTGCCGGACACGCCTTTGAATACCGGGATGCGAAGAAGCTCTTCGGCTTGGAATGTATATCCGTCCTCCGACGCGGCGATGGAGGTACCGGCGACGCCTTTGTTGGTGAGCGCGCCGGTGGGACACGAGACCATACATTCGCCGCAGGAGATACATGTGGAACTGCCCATGGGCGCGTTCAAATCGAAGGCGATGCCTGTTGAATATCCTTTGCCCATGCGCCCGAGGACAAAATTGTTTTTGATTTCGTCGCAGCCGCGAATACAACGATCGCAGAGAATGCACGCGTCATGATCGACCGCAATGGCGAGTGAGGAATCGTCGAGGCCGCGCGCGACAGTACGTTTGGCAAAACGAGACTGCTCTATGCCTGCGGATTTTGCCAGCGTTTCCAGTTCGCAATCTCCTGACTTTTGTTGACGCGCGCAGGGCGAGGGATGATCGGCCATCAACAATTCAAGAAGGGTTTTGCGGGCTCCCAAAACCTTGGCGGAATTAGTTTCCACTTTCATTCCGGGTTCGACGGGACGAACACAGGAAGCGCTAAGCACGCGCGCCCCGGTATCAACCACGCAGAGGCGACAAACGCCCACGGGAGTTTCATTTTGCAGATGGCACAGCGTGGGTATAGGGATACCGTTTATTCGCGCCGCGTCGAACACACTCGTTCCAGCAGGAACGGACACGGCTCGACCATCGATAGTGATGTTGACGAGCCCGGGAGGTGAGGAGACGGTGGCCATTATTTATTTATTTCGCGGGTTATGAAGGTAAACGTCATGGCCGTATACCTACCCGTTGCGTTTCGACGGAGCGCGATGCGTTGGTGAAACATATCCCGCTGGGGCATTGCCCTTTCAAAACGTGAGCGTCAATTTCGTCGCGAAAATGTTTCAACACCGACTGGATGGGGGCGGGGACGATCTGACCAAGCCCGCAGATGGATGCAAGGCCCATGGCCAAAGACAATTCGTCCAGCAGCGCCAGGTCGCCGCGATATTGTGTTTCCGGCACCGCGCCCTGGGTCCAACGCGCCAGCAGATCGACCATTTTCTGCGAGCCGACGCGGCATGGCACGCACTTGCCGCAAGACTCGTTGCGATAGAAACGCACGGCGTTGAGGGCTATGTCCAGCATGCAGGTGGTGTCATCGCAGACGACGATGGCACCGGAGCCCAGCATGGAGCCGGCATCGGCAAGGGCTTTAAAATCCAGACGTACGTCGACCATCGAAGCGGGTAAGTAACCGGAAGAAGGACCTGAAGGCGCGAAGGCTTTTAGAGTGCGGCCGCCGCGGATTCCGCCGGCGTACTTGAAAAGAACTTCGCGCATGGGAATACCCGAGGGAACTTCAAAAATTCCTGGATTGGCAACGTGGCCGCTGACGCCAACGAACTTCAAGCCGCGCGAGCCGCCCTGACCTTGCGATTTAAACCATTCGACGCCGCGAGCGAGAATTTGCGGCACGTTCGCGAAAGTTTCAACGTTATTCAGCACCGTGGGTTTCTGGAATAGGCCGGCCTGAACGGGGAAAGGCGGTTTGTTCCGGGGCTCAGCGCGACGGCCTTCAATGGCTTCGATCAACGCGGTTTCTTCACCGCAGATATAGCCGCCGGGGCTGACAAAAACTTCGAGGTCGAAACCGAGTGCGCTGCCGAGAATATTTTTTCCCAGCAGTCTTTCGGCGTAACACTTGGCGATCTCGGTGCGAAGAATTTCTTCTTGGGCGTGATATTCGTGGCGAATGTAGAGGATGCCCTTTTTTGCGCCGGTAACCAGCCCCGCGATGATCATCCCTTCGATGACCAGATGTGGAATGTGCGTGAGGATGAAGCGGTCTTTTATTGTGCCGGGCTCGCTCTCGTCGGCATTGCAGACAACATATTTCACCGGGTCCGGCTGCTTACGAACCAGGTCCCATTTCAGACTGGTGGGGAAGCCGGCGCCGCCCATGCCGCGGAGTTCAGATTCTTTGAGCGAAGCGATGACGCCTTCCCAATTCAGCGTTTGCACCAGAGTTCGCGTTACGGCGTATTTGTCTCCTGCGGCGGCGGGGCCCACGTAAGGATCTGATTTGCAAAGGACGGATGGCGAATCATGATGAAGGTCCTGTAACAGCTCGCCGCGCAGAGCGGCGCGGGTTAATTGCTCGGCCACAGAAGCGGTGACACCCGTGAAAATGTAGTCGTTCAACGAAATTGCAGGCGCATGATCGCAGCGTCCCAGGCACGATATGTCGCGTATCTGCACATCTCCCGGGCGTGAATTGGCGAAAGAGGATTGCAGAGCGGAGCGCAGTTCTGACGCGCCATTCAGGTGGCAACTCATGTCGGCGCAAACGCACAGATCGGCTTTGGGCGGCGGAGCCAGGTGAAAATGGGGATAAAAGCTGGCGACGCTGTGAATCTGATACAGGGGCGTCTGGGTGCGCTGCGAAAGAGACTCGAGCTCCGCCTTTGGCAGAAAACCGTGACGAGTTTGAATAGCGCGAAGGTCGTCGAAGATCACTGCGCCCGTCTCAATGTGTTTACGCCGCTGTAATTTAAAGAACGACGCGTTTGGAGTGGATTAATCGTATGCATACTACTTACTGAGCGAGCAGGTGTAAATAGCGCTCCTTTTGGCCGCAAGGGCTGGAAGCGCCCACAACCAACTAGGATCGTTGACGAATTGGCACCGCTGAGGATATAAGCGAACAGATTTATTCGCCTGTCGCGAAACCGTGGATGCCTCAAACGCGCTAAATGCCTAAATCATTCGATTTCGCTCGGTGTATTGGTATTGGCTTGGGCGCCGCATTGCTGACGCTATGTGCGTTGCCAAGTTCCGTTGGCGCGGCGGAGAACGATTCACCTAAATACATTGGTCCGGGTTCTTGCGCGGCCACCAGTTGCCACGGCAGCGTGAAGCCGGTGGCCGATAGCCGCATCCTGCAAAACGAATACTCCACGTGGATTATCAAGGACAAGCACAGCAAGGCGTACCAGGCGCTGACCGGGGATATTGGCGAGCGCATGGCGCAGATCTTGAAGCTGGGTTCCAAGGCGGAAGACGCGCCGAAATGTTTGGCGTGCCACGCGCTCTATACCACTCCCGCGCAGCGGGGGCGGGCATTTGAATTGGCGGACGGAGTGTCCTGCGAGAATTGCCATGGCCCGTCGTCGGCGTGGCTAGGGCCGCATACGGAGAGGCAGTGGACTCATGAGAAATCCGTTGCGCTGGGTATGGTTGACACCAGGAACGTGATTCATCGTACTGAGAAATGTTTGGAGTGCCACCTGGGTACGCAAAATAAATTTGTAGATCACGAAATGATTGCGGCGGGGCATCCAGACCTTTATTTTGAGCTGGATTCATTTTCAGCGGTGGAACCGCGTCATTGGAAGACGCCACGCGAGTCGGCGCCCGGTAAGCCCGTTGAGGACGGAGCGTGGAATGGCGTGCGGGACTGGAGCACCGGCCAGGCGGTGCAATTGCGAGCTTCCCTGGAAAGATTGAGTTGGAGAGCAAAGGGTGAACGTTACGATAAAAAAGATGTGTGGCCAGAATATGCGGAACTCTCGTGCTTCGCCTGCCATCACGCGCTGGTTCCGGCGAAAGACAGTTGGCGGCAGGCGCACGAATATCCTGGGCGGCGGCCTGGGGATCCGCCGTGGAACGAATCTCGCTACATAGTATTTCGTCTACTGGCGAAGCAGGTGGACCCGGCGGCAGCGCAGGAGTTGCAGCAACATTTGGTTAAATTGGCTGGCATGATGAGCACACTAAATCCTGATCGCTCGGCGGTGGCGTCCGAGGCTTCGGTGGCCGCGCCGGTTGCGCAGCGTCTGGCGGAACGTCTGGCGACGATGCCATACGACCAGGAGTTGGCGCTTCGGATGTTGCAGCAGATTACCAGCGATGCCGAGAATATTTCTCTGGCGGACGAGCGGGCCGCGGAACAAGCCACCATGGCCATCGATTCGCTCTATATCGCCTATAGCAAGGAAACTAAGCCGAAGAACGCCGAGGAGGTGCGCGGCGCGATCAATGGGTTATTTCAGCAACTGGAAAATCCTTCTGCTTATAACGCCGACCAGTTTGCGGCGGCTTTGCGCCGGCTCCACGGAATGTTGTGAAGATGCCGCGCTGTCTGCGTCATCATCCAGAGTATGAATAGCTTTGAAAACTGGTTCTGTGCTTCGGGATTTTGGCGTTACATGACGGAACGCAAGTGGCTGCCATGGGCGCTTGAGGGCACGGACCTCGGGGAGCATGTCCTGGAAGTAGGAGCTGGCCCAGGGGCGGCCACTGCGGAGCTGGCGCGGCGCGTGCGAAATGTTACCAGCCTCGAATACAGCCATGATTTCTGCTTGAGGTTGCAGACCAAGGTCGATGCTGTAAGCGTAGTTCAAGGCGATGCTTCTGTTTTGCCGTTCGAAGCCCAGACCTTTACCTCGGCTATCGCAGTATTAGTGTTACATCACCTGCGCTCGACTGACGCGCAAGACCGAGCCTTCGCGGAACTCTTTAGAGTGCTAAAGCCAGGCGGAATTTTTGTAGCGCTTGAGATTCAGGATAGTTGGCTAACGCACGTGGCGCATTTCCGCAGCACTTTCGTGCCAGTCTCAACAGATGGGTTGAACGGCAGGCTGTGTGCCGCGGGATTTTCCAATATCAGAGTGACCAATCGAAATGGAGGGTTTCGAATACGAGCAGAACGCATTTAGGAGAACCGTTGCAACAAAAGATGACGCGTTGACGTCGTAACTAGCTCCGCTTAACATTCGAAGATGAAGGGCAAGCTTCCCTCTAAATTTCCTCCCGGTCCTGAACCCGGCGCACTCGATGGCGTATTCAGCCCTTTCCGGCGCGATCCCCTAACTTTTCTGACCAACGCGGCGCGCGAGTATGGGGATATTGTCGGATTAAGGTTTTTGCATTACCGCACCTACCTGATTTCTCATCCCGATTACATCGAAGATGTGCTGGTGAATCATCCACGTAAATTTGTGAAAGGTCGCGTGCTGCAGGCCAACAAACGCTTGTTCGGAAATGGATTGCTGACCAGCGAAGGCGATTTTTGGCTACGGCAGCGGCGGCTGGCGCAGCCTGCGTTTCATCGCACGCGGATCGCTTCTTACGGCGAAACGATGGTGCGTTACACCGAGCAAATGTTGGAGCATTGGAGCCATGGACAGGAAGTCGACGCGCATCAGGAGATGATGCAGCTCACGCTAAACATTGTGGGCAAAACTTTGTTCGACGCCGATGTAGCGGGCGACGCGCGAGAAATTGGCAAGACCATCACCATGCTGCTCGATTTTAGTTCTGATTTTCGTCGGCTGATTTTTACTCCCAAGTGGCTTCCTACGCCACGTAATATCCAGACCACCATGGCGATTCGCAGGTTGAACAAAATTGTCTTCCGCATGATTGCGGAGCGCCGCGCGTCAGGTCGCGATGCTGGCGATCTCTTGTCTATGTTGCTGGCCGCGCGAGATGAAGATGGTTCGCGGATGGACGACAAGCAATTACGCGATGAAACGCTGACGCTGTTTCTGGCGGGTTATGAAACCACTGCAAATCTGCTGGCGTGGACGTGGTGGCTGCTCGCGACCCACCCGGAGGTGGAACGTAAATTGCATGTGGAACTGGACGGGCTGCTCGCAGGGCGACCTCCGGCGATGGATGATTTGCCGAGATTGCGATACGCGGGACAGGTTTTGACGGAGTCGCTGCGGCTCTATCCTCCGGCTTGGGGCATGGCCCGCCTGGCGATTGAAGATCATGAAATCGCCGGCTATCCGCTGCCGGCAGGAACTGGAGTGGCGATCGCCCAATGGGTGGTGCAACGCGATCCGCGATGGTATGAAGCGCCAGACGAGTTTCGTCCTGAACGGTGGGAAGGGGATTTGCATAAGCGGCTGCCGCGGTTTGCATATTTTCCGTTTGGCGGCGGCCCGCGCCAGTGCATTGGCAATATGTTCGCGTTGATGGAAGCCACGCTGGTGCTAGCGACGGTCGCGCAACAGTTTCGATTGAGGATGATGCCGAATCAGGAGATCGTGCCGCTGGCGTCAATCACGTTACGGCCTAAGAACGGTGTGGCCATGCGACTGGAATACAGGCGCTCTTCCAAATCTGATCTGAATGTTCCGGCGGCGGTTGTTAACAGAATTTAGAAAAATGGCGAGGCTACAGCCAAGCGTTACTTGGCAGCGATCGCGGCTCCCAACTCAGCTCTAGTCTGCATGACGCGCAGAATCGAGTCGCGCGTAACCATGCCAATTACCTGCGCGTCGTCTTCACCCGATACGCTGACCACTGGCATTTGGTTAATGTCGGCGGCGAGCAGCCTTTCGAGCAAGCGCAGGAGAGGCTCTTCAGGCGCGGCCCACGAGATGCGTTCGCGCGGAATCATGACCGCCTGCACCGAATTAGTGTTCCATTCATCTCGCGGCACGGAATTCAGGGCCTGCACGTTCATCATGCCAACCAAGCGATCTTCGGTCACCACCAGATGGCAGCGGCGCCCGGTCCTTAGAACTTCCGCGCTGTATTCTTCGAGCGAAGTATTACGATTGATGATGGGAACTTCGTTATTCATTACGTCTGAAGCGCGCAAGCCGGCCAACGTTTCGCGTATAGCCAGTTGTGCGATGCTGTCGCGAGCCGCGCTCTGCAAGTAGATGCCGATACAAACCAGCCACAAACCCGTTCGCCAATCGTTTTTCGAGGCCGCGAACCAAGCTCCCACCAACATGATTCCATATGCTACCAATTGCCCGCTGACGCTAGCTGTACGCGTGGCACGAGTGAAGTCCTTCGTGGCGGCCCAGACGGCAGCACGAAAGATTCTTCCGCCATCGAGAGGAAATCCCGGCAAAAGATTAAAGGTGGCGACGGATAAATTGATGATCACCAACCATTGGCCTGCCGCGCCTATCGCGTCGTTGGCCGGAAAGGCCAGCATAACCGCAAAAAAGAGGCCACACAGGAAGTAACTGGCAATGGGGCCTGCTATGGCGATGTTGAATTCCTGGATGGCTTTTGAGGGCTCACGGCCGATGCGCGCCACCCCGCCGAAGATAAATAAGGTGATGGACACAACACGAATTTTGTAGTGCATGGCAACAACGCTATGTGAAAGTTCGTGGAAAAGAACTGAACCGAAAAATAGCACGCTGGTGACGACCCCCACTGTCCAATACTGCGTTGAGCTCCACTGCGGGTGGGTCTGTTTGAATAGCTCGCTGAGTGAATAGGTGATCCAGACGAAAATCAGCAGCCAACTGGCGTGCAGATAGATGGGGATCCCAAGAATGCTGCCGATTCGAAAGCCTGATTTCGTTGGCATGATTCGTGACTAAGCCGGGCTGACCGCTTCCCGGGCAATTTCTTCCTAGATTGCTACATCTAGATTACGCCTTTATCGAACGCCCCGCCAAACGCAGGCACACCGAGTCAGGGTAACCACAGCGCGTCCGGCACGCCACAAAGCAAGTCGTTCCCCTAAGAATAACCTGTTTGCTTGCTTTCTCTTTGCGGTGGTGCGCGTCGTGCGATTCACCATGCCGAAGTTAAGGGGAGTCACCATGATCGCCATACTGCACTTCACGACGCTGGTAATCACCACCTTATTTGCGGCCGGTGCGGCGGCGCTCGTCAATTGGCTTTTGTTGCGTGCGACATTTCAACTTATGCGCCCGGCCACCGCGGGCAGGCCATCGACGGGAACCGCGGCAGGGACTTTACTCAGACGTGTTCGCGCCTCCAGTTAATTCCGGGGGCGGAATTACTCGAACAGTTTTTGATTTGCATGATCACAGAAAGAAGGGAGCAACATCATGTTGGCTTTGAAATACCTGTTGATGCTTCTCGGTGCCGGCCTATTTGGCAGCGCCGGGGCCGTAGTTGTTTACGATGTGTATGTCTCAGAACGATTGAGGCGATTGATCCATCGAAAGGCTAATGACCAGAGTAATGCGCCGGTTACCTTGCCACCGCTCCCTTTAGCGCCGGTGCGTTGGAAGTTGGCGCAACAATTGGCGGCTGCGGCGATTTTGCCGTTGCTGTTGGCGCTAAGCATTGTGGTCGTTCCCTACGGCTCGGCGGGAGTGCGCATCAGCCAGGTTTGGGGCGCGCGCCCCGGCACACTGTATCCGGGAGTGCACATCGTCACACCGCTCATCGATAGCGTGGCGCTCTATGACACGCGCGAACAGGTGTATTCAACGGTGGCTGCGGAGACCGACAAGAAAAAAGGCGAAGTGCTCTCCGTCCAGGCGCGCGAGGGGCTGAATATCGGACTGGCGGTCTCAGTGCGTTATCGGCTCGATCCACGGCGTCTCGATTCGATTCATACCAACCTCCCGCAACCTGTTGGCGAACAAGTAGTCGCGCCAGTAGTGTCTACCATCTACCGGCAACTGGCTCCTAACTACATGACGCGGGAAATATTCGCGACCAAGCGGGAAGAGTTGCGTTCGAAAGCTGCGGAAGCCATCACTGCGCGGCTGGCGAGCGACGGAATTGTGGTCCGTGAAGTCTTGCTGCGCGACCTGCAATTGCCAGAGGAATATGCCAAGGGTCTCGAAGGGCTCCTGCTGAAAGAGCAGGAAGATGAACGCCTCACAACCGAGCAGGACATTAAATTCAAAGAAGTAAAGATCGCCGAACTTGAAGCGGAAGCAGAGAAAGCTCGCTCCGTGAAGCAAGCCGAAGCTCAGGCGCAAGTACGCGTGCTGCAGGCCAAGGCCGAATCGGACGCGATGCAATACACCCTGCCGCTGAAACAAAAGCAGATTGAACAAACCAAGCTGGAGGCGCAAGCACGCAAAGAAGCTACGCTGCAGAATGCGGAAGCCGCCGCGCAGGCGAAAGTGATCGACAGCAAAGCCGAACTGGAACGCCAAAAGAATTTGTCGGAGGCCGAAGCAAATCGCATCCGCGTGACCGCGGCGGCTGATTCGGAGCGTATGAAATTCGAAGCAGCGGTGCTGAAGTCCAATCCGATGCTCATTCAAAAAATCATCGCGGAGCGCCTTTCAGATAAGCTGCAAATCATGATGGTGCCTATGGACGGCAGGAATTTCTTTGCCAGCGACGTGATGCGCTCGGCGTTCTCGGGCTTGGGCAGCCCTAACGGTAACGCGGTCGACGAGACAGATCCGTCCAGCCAACCGATGACGAGCGCGGCGGTGCAGCCTAAAGCTCCTCGGCGTCCCTGATACCAGCAGCCGATCCGGAGGCGCAAAAGGCAGCGTGGATGGGCTAACTGATTTGCCTATCTCGCTGCCGGCTGTTTTACCACGGCGGTTAATCGGGATATGCTTTCTTCTTCGTGAAGGGCAAAGCTAATTAATGGAAATGGCCTGAAAAGAGTTTCTGAGGTATTTCGTTGAGTCTTCGCACCAAGTTGCTGCTGATTTTTATCCTGACCGTGGTGGCGTCGGTCACCGTAGTGGCTTACGGCGTCACGCATTACACACGCGCGGCGTTTGAGGAAATGGACGCGCAGCGCACCGAGGCGCTGGTGGCGCAATTCCAGAAGGAATTTGCGCAGCGCGGCGAAGAGGTCGTGCACCAGGTCGAGAATATCGCCAATGCGGAAATCACCTTGCGCATGGCCCTGGATCTAGCGCGGCCCAACGCCGACCAGTCTTTGTATGTGCATGATGGCACCGGCGCGGCACAGGATCATGGGCTGGATTTTGTGCAGTTCGTCAATTCCGACGGAACGCTGATCTCCTCGGCGCAGTTTCCCTCCCGGGTTGGATATAAAAATGATTGGGTCATTGCCAACAAGAATTGGCGAGACTCACACGCATTTTTGACCAAAGAGGAGTTGCCGGACAGCGTGGCACTTTCGTTGACGGTAGTGCGAACATTGCCGGTGGGGGATAAGAATTTTTACATCATCGGCGGGCGCCGGCTAGATCAGAATTTTCTTGCTTCCTTGGTGCTGCCCGCGGGGATGCGGACGCTCCTATATCAGAATCTGGAGCCTGATTTTGCTCCCGCGGAATTAACGGATGCAGGCGGCGCGGTGCCGCAGGCGGACCGATACGAATCGCTGATCGAACAAAGTAAGAAGCAGCCGCAGCGGCCGGTTATCAGCACCATCAATTGGAGTGCGGATCCGGCGAGCGCGGAGACATTTCACGCCATTCCGCTCACGGGCCGGAACAATGAGTTGTTGGGAATATTGCTGGTGGGCAGCTCGCGCCGTGAATTGATGCTGTTAACGCAGCGCATTGGATGGATCGCCGCATCGGTGGGAGCTGGCGCGCTGCTGATTGCGTTGCTACTGATATGGTGGTTTTCGGCGCGAATCACGCATCCGGTGGAAGAATTGGCGGTAGCGGCGCGCGAAGTGGCATCGGGAAGATGGGATGCGCGGATTGATGTGCGCACCTATGATGAAGTGGGGCAATTGGCTACCGCGTTTAACGATATGACCCGCACGCTGGGAGTGCAGAAAGAGCGGTTGCTGCAAACGGAACGGGTCGCCGCGTGGCGGGAATTGGCGCGCAGATTGGCGCACGAGCTGCGGAACCCGCTGTTTCCGCTGCAAATCACCGTGGAAAATCTGCAACGCGCGCGGCAGCTGGACCATGAACAGTTCATGGAGGTTTTTACCGAGTCGACCGCGACATTGAAAACGGAATTGGCTAATTTGAATTCCATTGTGGCGCGCTTCAGTGATTTTTCGAAGATGCCTGCGCCAAGATTCGAACGGATGAACGTGAATGAAGCGCTTCATGAAGTTCTGAGGCTTTTCGATGCGCAATTTAATGAAGTTGGGAAGCCAGCCATCACCCGCGAACTGTTCCTGAAAGAGGGCTTGCCAGAAATTGATGGCGATCCTGAATTGCTGCATCGCGCGTTTCAGAACGTGGTGTTGAACGCGTTGGACGCCATGCCTGCCGGCGGCACGCTTACCTTGCGAACCTCGGATCTTGACGGAAAGATTCGCGTGGAAATCGCCGATACCGGCAACGGGTTGACGCCTGAAGAATCCGCGCGATTGTTTACGCCGTACTACACCACAAAACCACAGGGAACAGGGCTCGGCCTGGCGATTGTGCAGTCCGTGGTGAGCGATCACCATGGCACTGTTTCTATTTCCAGCGAAGAGGGCCGCGGCACCACCATTCGAATTGATTTACCGCAGCGTCAGTCAGAGCGCACAGAAACTCCCCATGATCAAGTCGTGATCGCAAAATCTGAGCCGACCACTCCGAGCACCTTGGCCGCCGCGTCGGACTAAGACTTCAAGGAGGCCGCTTGCCGCGCAAGGCCCACTTGCTTCTGGTAGATGACGATCCCAACACCTTGGCTTCGCTTTCGCGTGCCTTTCGCATGGCGGGCCACGAGGTAACGGTTTGCGACAACGCTACGCGCGCAGTGGAAACTCTTCGCAGCGAGGCGTTTGATTTGGTTTTTTCCGATGTGATCATGCCTGGGAAGACCGGGCTGGATTTGCTGGAAGAGATGAAGAGCCTGGGCATAAAAACGCCCATAATTATGATCTCCGGACAAGCCAACATCGAAATGGCGGTCCGCGCTACGAAGCTTGGCGCGCTGGATTTTCTTGAAAAACCGCTCTCGACCGACAAACTCCTGTTGACCATCGATAATGCACTGCGCATCACACGGCTCGAAAATGAGAATCAGGAGCTGCGGCGCCGCATCGGGAAGCATGAGCTGGTGGGTGGCGGTGCGGCGATGAAAAAACTGTTGAGCGACATTGAGCGTGTCGCGGCTAGCGAGACGCGCGTGTGCATACTGGGAGAAACGGGGACGGGCAAAGAGCTGGTGGCGCGAGCGATTCACGAAAAATCTGCGCGGAGAGAAAACGCGTTCGTTACCTTGAATTGCGCGGCGGTGCCCGCGGAGCTGATCGAATCGGCACTATTTGGCCATGAAAAAGGCTCCTTTACGGGAGCGGCGGCCAAGCATCTTGGAAAATTCGAACAGGCGGAAGGCGGCACGCTGTTTTTGGATGAGATTGGCGATATGCCGCTGGCGATGCAGGCAAAACTTTTGCGCGTCCTTGAAGAAGGAGAAGTGGAACGCGTGGGTGGAGACAAGCCCATCCGCGTAAACGTCCGAGTGCTGGTGGCTACGCACAGAAATCTGGAGAATCTCGTCAAAGAAAATGGATTTCGGCAGGACTTGTTCCACCGGGTTTACGTTTTTCCGTTGCGGGTGCCGCCATTGCGTGAACGAAAAGAAGACATGCCGCAATTGCTGGAACACTTCGCGAGTCAAGTCGCATCGCAAAACGGCTGGAAACAGAAGTCCTTTGATGAGGAAGCGGTTGAAGCGCTGCAGCAATATAGCTGGCCGGGAAATGTTCGCGAGTTGCGCAATGTTGTGGAGCGGCTGATTCTGCTCTCCGAGGGAGAATCGGTGAACGTCGATGACGTGAAGGTCGTGCTTCCCAGTTACGGGAGCAAACCCGGCGATAGTAATGCCGCCGGTGCTAACCATCATCAAACCAGCGGTACCCTTGCAGAGCGGAGTGAGGTGTTCGAACGCGAGACGCTTATTTCTGAAATTCGACGCCAGAATTTTCATATGACTAACGTGGCGCGCGCCTTAGGATTGGAGCGCAGCCATTTGTACAAGAAATGCCAGCAACTGGGGATCGACTTACAGGCTATTCGCAAGCCCGCATGAGGGTTCAGTGTCCGCATATACGGCAAGAATTCCTGCCTGACGTCTGTCTTCGTGCATGTGAGAATGAATTCGTGAATCCATGGCTTATTGCTACGCCGGTCGCCCTCACAGCGGCTGCCGTGACGGCTTACGGCGCTGCCCATCCGCGTTCCGAACTGTTTGGCCCGATGGTGTGGCGAACAAACTCGCCGCGGAAACTGGCGATTACCTTTGACGATGGACCCAATCCCAAAATCACCCCCGAACTATTGAAGCTGTTGGAACAATACGACGCGCGCGTTACTTTTTTTATGGTGGGGCGATTCGCGCAGGAATGCCCGGAACTGGTTCGTGAAATTGTCGTTCGCGGGCATGCCATCGGGAACCATACGGCTACGCACGCCAATCTTTTTTGGAATACGCCAACGCGAATAAGAGAGCAAATGCAGAGGTGTAACGAAGCGATCGGTACTATCACTGGCACGATGCCTAAATGGTTTCGTCCGCCTTGGGGAATGCGCAATCCGTGGGTGGTTTCCAGTGCCAAGGGGATGGGTATGCGTACCGCGTTATGGACAATTTTGCCTGGCGATTGGCGGATCAAACCAGCGGCATGGCTAATAGAACGAATGGCGCCCATTGCAAAGCGAGCGCAGTTCTCGAATGCCGCCGGGAAAAATGCACAAGCAGGCCACGGCGACGTTCTTTGCCTGCACGACGGAAACTACCGTTTTTTGAATGCGGACCGCCACGCCACCGTGGAAGCTCTGGAATACTGGCTACCGCGCTGGCGTGACCTGGGGCTTGAATTTGTTACAATCGATGAAGCGGTGAGCCTTCCCGCTCTATAACCATGGACGAGCGCTCTTTTTATAACGAGAAAGAAGAAGTACGAAAGGTAAAGCTAATTTGTCCCAGTTGCCGCGGAGAATTTGAGGCCCCGGTACGCTGGAAAGTGGCCCGTAAGAAAAGAGAATTACCGCGCGGCGCCGGCGAGGAAGATAAGAAACGCTTTGCCAAGGCTAGTTCCTACATGGTCAGGCTCGACGATCTGGTGGCCTGTTACAAGTGCCGGAAAAGGTTTGAGCTGACTGGGCAATCCACGGTGCTCATCAACGATACGCTCGGCGATCCCAACGCCGATCCAGAAAACTTCGGAAACCGGTAGAAGCAATACCTGCGAGATGTCCCGCAGGGACGCCTGACGGCCTTCGATCAAATCTCAGGATACATTTCGAAAAACGCTTCCATGGATTGGCGGAAGGTGGCCTCGATTTCTTCCTTGCTGCCTTCGATCAGGTGCATGGTCACGCGTGCACTGCGTCCATTTTTCAAAACCACGGTGGCGTCGCGTACCTCGCCAAGATCGTCTTCGGGTAGAAGACGCATCCCGTAAATCAGCGCAAGTTTTGCCATCACGGCCTCCCAGTGTCAGGACAGCCTAGCTTGCGTTGTCAGGCAGGTCAATGAGCACCGCCCGTGATATTGAATTAGGTAAGACCTCGGCTTGTAAACGTGATACCGTGGGCATCCTCCATTCCAGCGACAGCATCGGACCAAAAAGTTAGGGGAATGTGCCCATGAAGCGCACGTCCAGGAAGCGAATCGCGATTATAAAATATGCCGTAGTGACCTTAGCGTGTGCGCTGATTCCATCCGCTCCGAAAATGTTTGCGCAGCAACCTGACGGCCCGCAAACTTCGCCGCCGCCCGCAGTTGGCCCTGTAGCCAAGTCAAGTATTTCTCACCATAGCGGGACAACAGAAAGAATTACGGTTCCGGCGGGTACACGGCTCGCTGTGGTTCTGGAGAATGGTATTTCGACACGAGATGCGAAAGCCGGTGATTCCGTTTATCTGCGCACCTCGTTTCCTATCACCCAGAATAATCGCATCGTGATCCCCATCGGATCTTATGTTCGCGGCGAACTTCTGGATTCCAAGCGGCCAGGACGAATCAAGGGGCGCGGAGAATTCCGCATGCGGCTTACCACGTTGATTTTTCCAAATGGATATACGGTGGATTTGCTCGGCGCTCCACGTAGTGCCGACAGTGGTGGAAATGAAACGATGGATTCGGAAGGCAAAGTGACCGGACCCGGCGGCAAAGGTAAAGACGCGGAAACGATAGCTACCACTACGGCTACTGGCGCGGGTATCGGCGCGATTGCTTCGGGCGCGAAGGGCTTGGGCATCGGGGCAGGGATCGGGGGCGCTGCAGGGTTGGTGGCGGTGTTGCTAACTCGGGGACCAGAAGCGCATTTGCCGCGCGGCTCGACGCTGGACATTGTGCTGGAACGCGATTTATCGCTGGAAGGCGATCAGCTTCGTTATACGGACGTGGGCCAATTCTCGCCCATCACCCCGCCACCGGCGCGTGAGCAGTAAAAACTCGTTTTCTAGATATTCAAGCGCAAACTTTTTCAGGAATTTGTCGCTCTGGCGACCTCGCCGAAGCGCATGGGGCTGAAGCGCGCCCAATCCTGCCTGACATTTTGCGTTGTAACCCATTCCCGGATTAATTGCGCCGTAATGGGCGCGAGCAAAATTCCGCTGCGAAAGTGACCAGTCGCGATTAGCAAGCCGTCCAGATCAGTAGGACCAATTATTGGGAGATGATCGGGCGCGTCCGGCCGCAACCCAGCCCAGGTTTCCTCGATTTGCGCATCGCCCAAAGCAGGCGCGAGCTGCAATGCTGCGGAAATGATTTTTTGCACGCCTCCGGCAGTTACTTTCTTTTCGAAGCCGACATACTCGACCGTGGCGCCAGCAAGAATTCTTCTGTCATTTCTTGGCACCAGGTACACGTGATCGGACCAGAGTACGCGTTCGATACTCAAATCTTTTGCGCGCAAGGCGATCATTTGGCCTTTGGCAGGGCGGACAGGCGCGTACTGCGTAGCGCCTTCGATTTCTGCGGAGCAGCAGCCGGCGGCAATGACTGTCCATCGAGATTGAACTTTTTCACCGTCCACGAGGAGCCCCTCGCAGTGCCCTCCGTTCTTCGCGATCGATTGCACGTTGGACCCCGCAAAAGTTTTTACGCCAGAGCGCTCCGCCGCGGTTAAAACCGCTTTTGTCAGCGCACGATTATCGACGCACGCTTCGTCGGATCGAAATACCGCGGCCTCCAGGTCGGGACTCAATGCAGGCTCCATTTCGCGGGCATCTTCCGCTCTGACTGGCTCTGCTTTTAGTCCAAGTCCGTGATGCAAAGCTATGATGGTGCTGAGTTTCTCTTGCGCATCTGTGGAGAAGAGTGCTTCTAGCGTTCCTCGCGCTCGATAGCCGGCGCTTTGGCCCGAAATTTCTTCGACAGCGGCGACAAATTCGGGATAAAGGTGCAAGCTCGCGCGGCCCAGCGGCACAATTGAAATCATTCCCGCGTTTTCGGGAGCCGGAGACAATATTCCGGCGGCAGCCCATGATGAGCCTTCGCCAAGCTCCTGGCGGTCGAAGAGCGCGACCCGCAGGCCCGCACGCGCCAATTCGAAGGCGATCGTGGCGCCGATCAGCCCGCCGCCCGCGATAGCGACATCAAACGTCTTCATAAATTAATCATAGCGCATAGCGCCGCGGGCGGTCGCTGCCGGCGATTCATGCATCAATTTCTGGAGGTACACGACAGATGCGAACCGGGAGTTACAGGGAGGAAGCCAGCTCTTCTGAGAGAACCTGCGCCTTGGTAGCTAGGCTGCGGGCGCGCGTCCAATCGCCCTCGCGACTGGCTGACTGCGCATCGCCGATAAATTGTTTGATTTTCGTTGCCAAATCCGATTGAGTTGCGTTTAGTGTTCTGCCCTGCGAACGGGCCAGATTTTTCTCCGCCTCACTGATGCTGGAGGTCATTTGTTGTCTAGCCGCGGAGGCTTCCGCGTCTGACATTTGCGGCGCAATCACCGGAGCTTCGGGCCTCTCAGCGGTGTTCTCAGCCGCGGGCGCGGGCGCGACTCGTGGCCGGGCAGGTGCGGTGTGAACGGCCAGCAGTGGCGGCGGCGGGGGAAGTTCCAGCTGCAGTTCCGGTACAGGATCGACGCTCTCATCGGGTAATGGGCGAGGCTTGGGAGCGGTAACCGTGGCAGGCACAATGGGCCGCGAGAGCCCGGCGCCCCGCCAGGAGACTGGCGCCGGCTTGCGCTCCGCGCATCCGGAGATCAATAGCGCCGCGCAAAAACAAAACACAAGAGCAGCGCACGCGTGACTGCGCGACTTGACGGAACAGTGCTGGGGTTTGTTCGTCATCATTAGTTAACTAGGCCGCAAGAGGTAACTCTATCCGGAAAGTCGTGCCACGACCTACTTCCGAAGTAAAGTCTATCGAACCGTTGTGAAGTTGCACAATTCTGAAAGCGCTAGCCAAACCGATGCCGCTGCCTCCCGGCCGTGTAGTAAAAAATAACTGAAAAATCTTCTGCTTATTTTCCGGAGGAATGCCTTTGCCGGTATCCTGCACGGTGATTTCCGCCATTTCACCCCTCCGGCTAAGAACCAGGCGCAAATGGCCGCCATTGGGCATCGCTTCCGCCGCGTTGAGTACCAGATTCAGCACCGCCTGCTTCAGTAAAGCACGGTCTACGTATACTTCAGGAACGTCAATTGGCAAAAGTTGTGCCAGTTGGATACCGGCCTTCTGCAGTTGAGGCTGCGCTATTTCCAGCACCTCCGGCAGCAACTGAGAAAGCTGCGTGGCTTCCAGGCGAATATCCATGGGCCTGGTGAAATCGAGGAATCGCTTGACCACCGCGTCGAGGCGATCGATTTCTTTGTCGAGCACGGCGACGGCCTGCTGTGCGCCGCTGTCCTGATCGGCCGGCAAAGATTCTTTTAAATTTTCCAACCAGAGGCGCATGGAGTTAAGCGGATTTTTTACTTCGTGCGCTACACCGGCAGTGATGCGGCCGAGCGCGGCGAGCCGTTCGCTCACCTGCAGCTGGGTGTTAATGCTTTCCAGCGAGTCGAGATCACGCAGCGTAACCAGCGCGCCTATGCGCTCACCGCCTTCCTGAATCGCCTGCACGCTGACGCCGACGCGACGGGCGACCCCGCCGGTGACCAGTTCGGTTTCCGCCGCGACTTCGCTGAGTTCATCGCCTTCCAGATGCAGCACCGCGCGCAGCGGATGTCCTTCGGGGAAAATGTCCTCCACGCGGCGCCCCAGAAATTCCCCCGAGGGCGCACCGAGGAATTTTTCTGCCGCTGGGCTGACCATTACGGCGCGCGAGTCTCGGGTGAATAACAGCAAACCATCTTCAAGACCGGCCATGACGGAATTCATGTTCTCGCGCAAGGTGCTGAAAATCTCGTGCACGCCGCGAAGTTGCTGACCAACTTGGGTAATTTTTCTGCTTACTTGGCCAAGCTCGTCGCCGCTGCCGCCAAAGAGACGCAGGCTTCCCGATGGCGTGTCGTATTGACCGGCGGAAATTCTGTCGAGTTGTGCGGAGATGTCCCGCAAAGGCGCCAGTGTGGCTCGGCTAACGACCGCAGCCAACAGCGTGCAGATTCCCAGAGCCAGCAGAACAATAGTTCCGGAAGTTTTAAGACTGGGGGCAATTTCATTCAGCAGCAAGCCGGTAGACAATACCACCCGAACCTCTCCGAACGGTTTGCTGGCCATATTGAAAGGGTAATCGTACTCAAAAATTCTCGATGGTCCGCGCAGGACTTTTACCTGGTGCACGAAACCGCTCTGCACTAGTTGTGAGAGCGGAGGACGGCGGTGCCGGGTTTTGCCTGGCAGAGACTGGTCATTTGAAATCAATACCAGCCCTCGGTCATCCGTAATGGAAACTTCATACACCGAGGGAGAGCTGATGGCCGCTTCCAATTGCGCCTGCAAGCCGGCATTGATTTCAAACGCCCGCCGCACATAATCATGGATGTCGTCTGGATCATCGGATGAGGGACGAAGTCCCTGATTGGCGGCGTCTGCCAACGCATGTTGGGCCTGGACGAATACCTGTTGAGCAAGATCGCTGGCGCGCTTGTCAGTTTCAAGCAGAGTTTGCTCGAGAAGTTGCGCCAGAAAAACGCCGGACAAAACGGCAACCACCAGCAGCACCAGCCCGGTCATGACGATGGTTAATTTTGTGCGCAGCCGTAGCTGCATGAAATTCCCTATTCCGCGCCAGCGCGGTCAGCGCCATATTCTTTGAGCTTATTGTGCAGAGTTTTGAGGCTGATTGCGAGAAGGTCTGCAGCGCGTGTCTTATTGTTGCCAGTAGCGCTGAGGGTCTGCAGAATCAGCTCGCGCTCCATCGCGTCAACGGTGGTGCCCACCGGGAACTTGATGCTGGAAAGATCGCTGGGCCCCTTGGCGGCAGTGCGTCCGAATTCCTCGGGCAGGCACGAACGAGTGATCAATTCCTTTTCGCACATAATGCAGGCGCGTTCCAGGATATTGCGCAACTCGCGAATATTCCCCGGCCAGGTGTGACTCATGAAAATATCGAGCACTTCCGCTCCGATGCCGCGAACATGTTTGCCGTGTTTGGAGTTCACATCGCGCAAAATGTGATCGACCAGCAGAGGAATGTCTTCTTTGTGTTCGCGAAGCGGCGGCAAATTAATATGGAAAACGTTCAAGCGGAAAAATAAATCCTGCCGCAAATCTCCGCTGGCGACGGCTTGCTCGGCGTCTTTATTGGTAGCGGCGAGCACGCGCACATCTACCGGCGTTTCGCTTTTACTGCCGAGGCGGCGAACTTTGCGATCCTCCAGCACACGCAACAGCTTGGCCTGCGTGGGCGCTGGCATCTCGCCGATTTCATCGAGCAGCAGGGTACCGGCGTCAGCCAATTCGAAACAGCCGATGCGCCTCTCGGCCGCGCCGGTAAACGCGCCGCGCTCGTGGCCAAAAATTTCGCTTTCCATGAGCGTTTCGGGAATTGCCGAACAATTGATGGCCACAAACGGTCCACCGGCACGCGGCGACAATTTGTGAATCGTGCGGGCCACGATTTCCTTGCCCGATCCGGTTTCGCCGGTGATGAGCACGGAAGCGGAACTGGGCGCGGCCATTTCCACCAGGCGCATCACGTCCTGCATGGGCTTGGAACCGCCCACCAGGTCGCCCAGTCTGCCAGATTCCCGCAGTTGTCGCTGCAACACCACCAGCTGGCGGGCATCGCGTGCGCGCCTCAATGCGCGATCCAATAATGCGTGCAGGACCGGGCCTTTCAGAGGTTTTTCGATGTACCAGAACGCGCCGGCTTCGATAGCCGCGACCGCGCGCTCCTCGCTACCTCGCCCCGTAATAATGATCGCCGGAACATCGTGAAGCTCCGGTCCGAGCTGCCTGAGCAGGTCCAATCCATTCATGCCCGGCAGCTCCACGTCGGCAATCAGCGCATCGGGCTGGAAAGTAGCAAATTTTGCCAGCGCATCTTCCGCGTTGCTCACGCCCAAAACTTCGCATCCCCAGCGTTGCAATAATTGTTCGTAGCCTCTGCGTGCGTTGTCTTCGTCTTCGACAATCAGAACGCGGTCGCGGCGCTCGGACGCTTCGAGAGCGCGAACCGCGCCCTTCGCTTCTTCCGCCATGTGATAAAACCTCTCCGTCTATCGTGGTTTTGGCTATTTAAAAAGCCGCTTGACTGGGCAATCTCGACTCTAACAAGCCCATGAGTGCTTGCCAAGTT
>Ga0182024_10006372_pt1 | contig 25953 bp, 37 predicted proteins | sample P32metaG_FD_120480 | JGI IMG/M metagenome (GOLD analysis project Ga0182024, IMG submission 120480) | Permafrost microbial communities from Stordalen Mire, Sweden - P3-2 metaG (Illumina Assembly) | ecosystem: Environmental > Terrestrial > Soil > Wetlands > Permafrost | place: Sweden: Stordalen... | reverse complement strand
GCCGTTTTTCGCGAATTACCGTCCGCAGTTTTACTTTCGCACGACCGACGTCACGGGGACGGTGACGCTGCCGGAAGGAACCGAGATGGTGATGCCGGGGGACAACATCACGATGGAAGTCGAACTCCTCGTGCCGATCGCGATGGATGAGGGGCTGCGCTTCGCGATCCGCGAGGGCGGCCGCACCGTCGGCGCCGGCGTCGTCGCCAAGATCCTGAAATAAGAAACGTGGCCGCCTGAGGGAGAGAGAAGCATGGTAGGCGACAACCAGAACATCCGAATCCGCCTCAGGGCGTACGATCACCGCGTGCTCGATCAGTCGACAAGCGAGATCGTCAATACGGCCAAGCGGACGGGAGCCAGGGTGCGCGGGCCGATCCCGCTGCCGACCAAGATCGAGAAGTTCACGGTGCTGCGCTCGCCGCATGTCGACAAGAAATCGCGCGAGCAGTTCGAGATCCGCACCCACAAGCGGGTGCTCGACATCGTCGATCCGACGCCGCAAACCGTCGATGCGCTGATGAAGCTCGATCTCGCCGCCGGCGTCGACGTCGAGATCAAGCTCTAAGGAGCGGGCGATGCGGACCGGTCTGATCGCGCAAAAGCTGGGCATGTCCCGGGTGTTCACCGAGGAGGGCAACCACGTCGCGGTGACGGTGCTGCGCGTCGACAATTGCCAGGTGGTGGCGCAGCGGACCCACGATAAAGACGGGTACACCGCGCTGCAGCTCGGGGTCGGTACCGCCAAGGTGAAGAACGTGACGCAGCCGCAGCGCGGGCATTTCGCCAAGGCCAAGGTCGAGCCGAAGGCGAAGCTCGCCGAGTTCCGCGTCTCGGAAGATGCGCTGGTGCCGGTCGGCGCAGAGATCACCGCGGCGCATTTCCTCCCCGGCCAATATGTCGATGTGACCGGGACGAGCATCGGCAAGGGCTTCGCCGGCGGGATGAAGCGGCACAATTTCCACGGCCTGCGCGCGACCCACGGCGTCTCGGTTTCGCACCGCAGCCTCGGTTCGACCGGGCAACGGCAATCGCCGGGGAAAACCTTCAAGAACAAAAAAATGGCCGGTCATATGGGGGCCGAGCGGGTGACGACGCAGAGCCTCGAAATCGTCGCCGCCGATGTCGAGCAGGGTCTCTTGCTGATCAAGGGCTCGGTGCCGGGGAGCGACAAGGGCTGGGTCCTCGTCAAGGATGCCGTCAAGAGGAAGTCGCCCGAGGGGCTGCCCTTCCCGGCGGCGCTGCGCGGCGAGGGTTCGGCTCCCGGGGCGACGCCGGCCGAAGTCGCCGAGGAGAGCGCGCCATGAAGCTGAGCGTGTGCAACCTCGACAACCAGGAGGTCGGCGATATCGAGCTCGCCGATGCGGTGTTCGGGCTGCCGGTGCGGCGCGACATCCTCGCCCGGATCGTCGCCTGGCAGCTTGCCAAGCGCCGCACCGGCACCCATAAGACCAAGGGCGTCGGCGAGATCAGCGGCACGACCAAGAAGCCGTACAAGCAAAAGGGCACCGGGCGGGCGCGCCAGGGCAGCCTGCGCTCGCCGCAGTTCCGCGGCGGCGCGGTAATTTTCGGCCCGGTCGTGCGCAGCCACGCCTTCGATCTGCAGAAAAAGGTGCGCCGGCTCGGCCTCAAGACCGCGCTGTCCGCGAAGCAGGCCGAGGGTAAGCTCATTGTCATCGATGCCGCCAGGCTCGACGATGCCAAGACCAAGGCGTTGCGGGTGCGGTTCGCGGCGCTTGGCTGGGAGTCGGTCTTGATCATCGATGGCAGCGCGGTCGATGAGGGGTTTGCCCGCGCGGCGCGCAACCTGCCAAAGGTCGACGTGCTGCCGCAGCAGGGCGCCAATGTCTATGACATCCTGCGCCGCGACACGCTGGTCCTGACCCGCGAGGCGGCGCAACAACTCGAGGCCCGGCTAAAATGAGAGAGCTCAAATGAGCCGATTTCGCGTCATCCCGCCGGCCGAGACGCGGCTCACCCGGCAGCAGATGTACGACATCGTCCGCGCGCCGGTGATCACCGAAAAAGCAACCATCGCCTCGGAGCACAATCAGGTGATCTTTCGGGTTGCGCTCGAGGCCACCAAACGCGAGGTCAAGGCGGCGGTCGAGGGGCTGTTCCAGGTCAAGGTCGATGCGGTCAACACGATCCGCGTCGAGGGTAAGATGAAGCGGGTTCGCGGCCGCCCCGGGCGCCGCTCGAATTACAAAAAGGCGATCGTGACGCTGGCCGAAGGCTCGCGGATCGACGTCACGACCGGGATCTAGGGCCCAGGGGCCCAGGGGCATAGATAATGGCGCTTAAAACCTTCAACCCGACCACCCCGTCGCAACGCCACCTTGTCATCGTCGACCGCAGCGAATTGTGGAAAGGCAAGCCCGTCAAGGTGCTGACCGAGGGTCTGCGGCAAAAGGGCGGGCGCAACAATACCGGCCGCACGACGATGCGCTGGCGCGGCGGCGGCCATAAGCGGCGTTACCGGATCATCGATTTCAAGCGGACCACCGATGACGCGCCGGCCACGGTCGAACGGCTCGAATACGATCCGAACCGCACCGCGTTCATCGCGCTCATTCGCTATCCCGGCGGCGCGCAATCCTACATCCTGGCGCCGCAGCGGTTGCGCCCCGGCGACAGCGTCGTCTCGGGCGAGCGGGTCGACGTCAAGCCCGGCAATGCGATGCCGTTGCGCAACATCCCGCCCGGCACGATCGTCCACAATGTCGAGATGAAGCCGGGCAAGGGCGGTCAGCTCGCCCGCTCGGCCGGGACCTATGTTCAATTGGTCGGGCGCGACCAGGGCTATGCGCTCCTACGCATGGCCTCGGGCGAAGTGCGCATGGTGCGCAGCGAATGCCGGGCGACGATCGGCGCGGTGTCCAACCCCGATCATCAGAACATCGTGATCGGCAAGGCCGGCCGCAATCGCTGGCTGGGGCGCCGGCCTTCGGTGCGCGGCGTGGCGATGAATCCGATCGACCATCCGCATGGCGGCGGCGAGGGCAAGTCGTCGGGCGGGCGCCATCCGGTCACCCCGTGGGGCAAGCCCACCAAGGGCAAGAAGACAAGGGCCAACAAGTCGACGGACCGGCTGATTATCCGCCGCCGTCAGCAATCGCGATAGCTTAAGACGGAGAAAGAGCGTGGCACGCTCGGTATGGAAAGGCCCGTTCGTCGACGGCTATCTGCTGAAAAAGGCGGAAAAGTCGCGCGCCTCGGGCCGCAACGAAGTGATCCGGACCTGGTCCCGGCGGTCGACGATCTTTCCGCAATTCGTCGGGCTGACCTTTGGCGTCTATAACGGGCACAAATTCATCCCCGTTTTAGTGACCGAGAACATGATCGGCCACAAATTCGGCGAGTTTTCGCCGACCCGGACCTTCTACGGGCATGCCGGCGACAAGCGGGCGAGGCGAAGCTGAGATGAGCAAGCAAGCTGCCGAACGCCGGCTTGAGGATACCGAGGCCTTGGCCTTTTTGCGCGCGCTGCGCACCAGCGCGCGCAAGCTGAACCTCGTCGCCCAGACGATCCGCGGCAAGGATGCCGCGGCCGCCCTGGCCGAACTTACCTTTTCGCGCCGCCGCATCGCGCATGATGTGAAAAAGGTGCTGCAGGCGGCGATCGCCAATGCCGAAAACAACCACCAGCTCGATGTCGACCGGCTCTATGTCAAGGAGGCGACGGTCGGTCGGGCGTTCGTCATGAAACGCTTTCACACCCGCGGCCGCGGCCGCTCGGCGCGGGTCGAGAAGCATTTCGCGCATTTGACCGTGGTCGTCCGCGAGCGTCCGGAAGATCGCCTTGGGGAGAGCGCCTGATGGGCCAGAAAGTCAATCCGATCGGGCTCCGGCTCGGGATCAACCGCACCTGGGATTCGCGCTGGTTCTCGCGCAAGGAATACGGCAACCAGCTGCTCGATGATCTCAAGCTGCGCCGCTTCCTCGCCGCTCGCCTCGGCCAGGCGGCAGTCTCCAAGGTGCTGATCGAGCGCGCCGCAAAGAAGACCCGGATCACCCTCCATTCGGCGCGGCCCGGCGTCATCATCGGCAAGAAGGGCGCCGATATCGACAAGCTGCGGGGCGACATCGCCAAGGTCACCAACAGCGAGGTCTCGCTCAACATCGTCGAGATCAGGAAGCCCGAAATCGAGGCCAAGCTGATCGCCGAAGGCATTGCCCAACAGCTCGAACGCCGGGTGGCGTTCCGCCGGGCGATGAAGCGGGCGGTGCAATCGGCGATGCGGTTCGGCGCGCAGGGGATCCGCATCAACTGCTCAGGCCGGCTCGGCGGCGCCGAGATCGCCCGCATGGAGTGGTACCGCGAAGGCCGGGTGCCGTTGCACACGCTGCGCGCCGATGTCGATTACGGGAACGCCACGGCAAAGACCACCTATGGCACCTGCGGCGTCAAGGTGTGGGTGTTCAAGGGCGAGATCCTCGCGCACGATCCGATGGCGCAGGACAAGCGCGTCAGCGAGCAGCAGGCGGCGGGCGGCCACGATCGCCCCGAGCGCAACCGGTAGGCCGAGGCAGCGATGCTCGCACCCAAACGCAGCAAGTACAGGAAGGCCCATAAGGGCCGCATTCATGGCGACGCCAAGGGCGGCACCACGCTCAATTTCGGCGCCTATGGGTTGAAGGCGGTCGAGCCGGGACGGATCACGGCGCGCCAGATCGAAGCGGCGCGGCGCACCATCACGCGCTCCATCCGCCGCATCGGCCGGGTGTGGATCCGGATCTTTCCCGACGTGCCGGTATCGAGTAAGCCGGCCGAGGTGCGCATGGGCAGCGGCAAGGGCTCGCCCGAATTCTGGGTGGCCCGGGTAAAGCCGGGCCGCATCATGTTCGAGCTCGATGGCGTCCCGCCGGAGGTCGCGCGCGAAGCCTTCGAGCTCGCGGCGGCCAAGCTGCCGATCGGCACCCGGTTCGTGACGCGGCAGGGCGAAGGGGCTCAGCCGTGAAGGGAATGACAGCGTCCGACCTGCGGGCCCGCACGATCGACGAATTGACCGAAGAGGTCGACACCCTCGGCCGGGAGATTTTCAACCTGCGCTTCCAGCGCGCCAGCGGCCAGCTCGAAAATACCGCGCGGGTGCGCCAGGTGCGGCGCGACATCGCGCGCATCAAGACCATCCTGGGCGAGCGCGGCCGCGCCGCGCCGCCTCGAGCGCCTTAGGGGGACACTAGCCATGCCTAAGCGCATCCTTCAGGGGGTCGTGGTCAGCGATTCCTGCGACAAGACGGTCATCGTGCGCGTCGAGCGGCGCGTCATGCATCCGCTTTACAAGAAGTTCGTGTCGCGTTCGAAAAAATACGCGGCCCATGACGAGGAAAACCGCTACCGCGCCGGCGATGCGGTGCGGATCGAGGAAAGCCGCCCGATCTCGAAGCGCAAGCGCTGGGTCGTGATGGCCGGCTCGGGGGATGGCGCGGCGGGACGGCGCGCGGCGGCGGCGCCCGCACCCGCCGGCGATGAGGCGGGAGGCGCGGCATGATCCAGATGCAGACCAACCTCGACGTCGCCGATAACTCGGGCGCGCGCCGGGTCCAATGCATCAAGGTGCTGGGCGGCTCGAAACGCCGGACCGCGACGGTCGGCGACGTCATCATCGTCTCGATCAAGGAGGCGATCCCGCGCGGCCGCGTCAAGAAAGGCGATGTGCATCGCGCGGTCATCGTGCGCACCGCGAAGGAGATCCGCCGGGCGGATGGCAGCGCCATTCGTTTCGACCGCAATGCGGCGGTGCTGATCACTCAACAGGGCGAGCCGATCGGGACGCGCATCTTCGGGCCGGTCACGCGCGAACTCCGGGCGCGGCGGTTCATGAAGATCGTCTCGCTCGCCCCGGAGGTTCTGTGATGCTGGAGTGGGAACGCGGGCGTCTCGCCCGCATGCGGCCGGGACGGCCGCGGTCCGAAGGTTGACCGATGCCGAAGATGAAGATCAAGAAGGGCGACAACGTCGTGGTCATCAGCGGTCGCGACAAGGGCAAGGCCGGCGAGGTGCTGCGCGTGTTGCCGGTCGAGCGCCGGCTCGTCGTGCAGGGCGTCCATGTCGCGCGGCGGCACACCAAACCGCGCATGGGCGATCCCGGCGGCATCGTCGACAAGGAGCTGACGATCCACGTTTCCAACGTCGCCCATGTCGACCCGCAATCGGGCAAGCCCACGCGGGTCGGGTACAAGACCCTCGATGATGGCCGCAAGGTCAGGGTCGCCCGCCGCTCGGGCGAGGTGATCGACAAATGAGAGAGCCGGCATGACCCGTTTGCACGAGCGTTATCAGGAGGTGGTTCGGCCCGCCCTGATGCAGGAATTCGGCTACCGGAACCCGATGCAGGTACCGCGCCTCGACAAGATCGTCGTCAATATGGGCGTCGGCGAGGCGGTGCAGGACGCCAAGAAAATCGACGCCGCCGTCGGCGACCTGACCGCGATCACCGGCCAGCACCCGGTGGTGATCCGCGCGAAACAGTCGATCGCGACCTTCAAGTTGCGCCAAAACATGCCGATCGGCGTCAAGGTGACCTTGCGGGCGCAACGCATGTACGAATTTCTCGACCGGCTGATCACCGTGGCATTGCCGCGCGTGCGCGATTTCCGCGGGGTCTCGCCGCACAGCTTCGACGGGCGTGGCAATTACGCGCTGGGGCTGAAGGAGCAGCTGGTGTTTCCCGAGATCGATTATGACAAGGTCGATAGCGTGCGCGGGATGGACGTCGTCATCGTCACCACCGCGAAAACCGATGCCGAGGCCAAGGCGCTGCTCAAGGCCTTCGACATGCCGTTCACCAGTTGATCCTCTGCGGAGTTTCCAATCCCCCTATGGCAAAGAAAAGCTCGATCGAGAAAAACGCCCGCCGCGCCAGGCTGACCAAGCAGCTGACGCCGCGCCGGGTGCGGCTCAAGGCGATCGCCCGCGACCGCGATGCGGCGCCGGAGGACCGCTTCGAGGCGCAGCTGAAGCTGTCCGAGCTGCCGCGCAACAGCTCGCAAACGCGGCTGCGCAACCGCTGCTCCTTGACCGGGCGGCCGCGCGGCTATTACCGCAAGTTCAAGCTGTCGCGCATCGCGGTGCGCGAGCTGGCTTCGGCCGGGCAGATCCCCGGCATGCTCAAATCGAGCTGGTGAAGGGAAAATAAACCATGTCGATGAGCGATCCGCTCGGCGATATGCTGACCCGCATCCGTAATGGGCAGCAGGCGCGCCACGCCGTGGTCGCGGCGCCGTCGTCCAATTTGCGCGCCAATGTCCTCGAAGTCTTGAAGCGCGAGGGCTATATCAGGGGCTTCTCGAAGGAGCACGTTCGCCCGGGCGTCACCGAGCTCAAGATCGAATTGAAATATGTCGACGGCGAGCCGGTGATCCGCGAAATCTCGCGCATTTCGAAGCCGGGGCGGCGCGTCTATTCCAAGCTGGCCGATCTGCCGCGGGTCTATAACGGGCTCGGCATATCGATCCTGTCGACCCCGCACGGGGTCATGTCGGACAACGAAGCGCGCGTCGCCAAGGTCGGCGGCGAGGTGCTTTGCCGGGTGTTCTGAGGAAAGAGCGATGTCGCGGATTGGCAAAAATCCCGTAGCGATCCCGGCGGGGGTGGCGGTCGAGTTGGCCGGCCAGATTCTGACCGCCAAGGGCCAGCTCGGCACGTTGAGCCTCGTTGTCGGCAACGAGGTGACCGCGACGATCGCCGACGGCGCGGTGACGATCGCGCCAAACAACGAATCAAAGCGCGCCCGGGCAATGTGGGGCACGGTTCGGGCGCTGGTCAACAACATGGTCACCGGCGTCGCCACCGGCTTCACCCGCAACCTCGACATCAACGGCGTCGGCTATCGCGCCGCGGTGCAAGGCGATACCCTCACGCTCCAGCTCGGCTACAGCCACGAGATCCCCTATCCGATCCCGAAGGATGTGCGGATCACCTGCGACCGGCCGACCGCGATCACCGTGAGCGGCGCCGACCGCCAGCGGGTCGGCCAGGTCGCCGCCGAGATCCGGTCGTTCCGTCCCCCCGAGCCCTATAAAGGCAAGGGGGTCAAGTACCGCGACGAGACGGTCCGCCGCAAGGAAGGCAAGAAGAAGTAGGCCGCCATGCCAAAAAAACGCTCGAACAACCCAGATGCGCTGTTCCGCCGCCGGCGCGAACGCACCCGTTTCAAGCTGCGCCAGGCGGCGAAGGGCCGGGCCAGGCTCTCGGTGTTCCGCTCGTCGCGCCATATCTATGCGCAGATCATCGACGATCTGGCCGGACGCACGCTCGCCGCGGCTTCGACCCTCGATGGCGGCCTCAAGCCGAATTTGAAGACCGGCGCCGATACCGCCGCGGCAGGCGCGGTCGGCAAATTGCTCGCCGAGCGCGCCAAGGCGGCCGGGATCGAGCGGGTCGTGTTCGACCGCGGCGGTTATATCTATCACGGCCGGATCAAGGCATTGGCCGACGCCGCCCGCGAGGGCGGGCTCGATTTCTGAAAGGGGTCCGATGGCACGCACAGGGCGCGACGGACGCAGGGGCGGCGATGGCGGCCAACCGCGCGAGCGCGAAGAAAGCGAATTCACCGAGAAGCTGGTCGGCATCAACCGCGTGGCGAAGGTCGTCAAGGGCGGCCGGCGCTTCGGTTTTGCCGCGCTGGTTATCGTCGGCGATAGGAAGGGCCGGGTCGGCTATGGCTCGGGCAAAGCGCGCGAGGTGCCCGAGGCGATCCGCAAGGCGACCGAGCAGGCGCGAAAAAGCATGATCCGGGTGCCGCTGCGCGAGGGGCGGACCTTGCATCACGACATCACCGATTCCTATGGCGCGGGCCGGGTCATCGTGCGGGCGGCAAAGCCCGGCACCGGGATCATCGCCGGCGGGCCGATGCGGGCGATCTTCGAGGCGCTCGGGGTGCAGGACGTGGTGGCGAAATCGGTCGGCAGCTCCAACCCGCACAACATGATCAAGGCAACCTTTGAGGCGCTCGGCCATCTCACCAGCCCGCGCGCGGTGGCGGCGCGCCGCGGCAAGAAGGTCGCCGAGATCCTCGGCCGCGAGACGCGGGAGAGCGCGTGATGGCAAAGACGTCGACAAACGCCAAGAAGGCCACCCTCACCGTGGTGCAGACCGGCAGCCCGATCGGCCGCCGCGCCGATCAGGAGGCGACCCTCAAGGGATTGGGGCTCAACAAGCGCCACCGCCAGCGCACGCTCGAGGACACGCCCTCGGTGCGCGGCATGATCAACAAAGTGAAGCACCTCGTGCGGGTGGTTGCGGCAGAATAGGAACGCGGGCGTCCCGCCCCCCACTTGGCATTCAGAAGGGGCGGGCCGGAGGCCCGCGGTCCAGGGATTAAAACGATGAAGCTCAACGAGATCAGAGATAATCCCGGCGCGCATTACCGGGCGAAGCGGGTCGGGCGCGGCATCGGATCGGGCAAGGGCAAGACCTCGGGCCGCGGCGGCAAAGGGCAAACCGCGCGCAGCGGGGTCGCGCTCAACGGCTTCGAGGGGGGGCAGACGCCGCTGCATCGGCGGCTGCCGAAGCGCGGTTTCACCAACATTTTCCGCAAGGACTTCACGGTGGTGAACCTGGGCCGGTTGCAGCAGGCGCTCGATGCCGGGCAACTCGGCGACGCGAGCGCGCTCGACGGCGCCAAGCTCGTTGCCGCGGGCGTGCTGCGGCGGCAGGGCGCCGGCATCCGGCTGTTGGCCAAGGGCAAGCTCACTGCGGCGATTACGATCGAGGTTGCGGGTGCGTCGAAGACGGCGATCGCGGCGGTCGAGGCGGCGGGCGGCACGGTCGTGCTGCGCGGCGCCGCCGCGGCCGCGGCGCCGGAAGCCTGAGCCGCGGCAGCGCGATGCGTCCGGCGCGTTACGCGCGCAGGGCGGATTTTGGGTGAGGATGAGGCAACATGGCGTCAGCCGCCGAACAACTTGCTGCCAGCATAAATTTCTCGGCCTTTTCGAAGGCCACCGAGCTGAAAAGCCGGATCTGGTTCACGCTCGGCGCGCTCGTCATCTATCGCCTTGGCACCTACATCCCGATCCCCGGCATCGACGCGGCGATCCTGCACGACATCTTCTCGCGCAACGCCGGCGGCATTCTCGGCATGTTCGACATGTTCTCGGGCGGCGCCCTCGGGCGCATGACGATCTTTGCCCTCAACATCATGCCGTATATCTCGGCCTCCATTATCATCCAGCTGTTGACCGCGGTCTCGCCGACCCTGGAAGCCTTGAAGAAGGAAGGCGAGAGCGGCCGCAAGAAGCTCAACCAGTACACCCGCTACGGCACTGTCCTCTTGGCCGCGGTGCAGGCCTACGGCATATCGGTCGGCCTCGAAGGGATGCGCTCGGGGGCCCAATCGGCGGTCATTGATCCGGGGCTGTCCTTCCGGCTGGTCACGGTGATCACGCTGACCGGCGGGACCGTGTTCCTGATGTGGCTCGGCGAGCAGATCACAGCGCGCGGCGTCGGCAACGGCATCTCGCTCATTATCATGGCCGGCATCGTCGCCAATCTGCCGCATGCCCTGGTCGCGACCCTCGAGCTCGGCCGGACCGGCGCGCTGTCGACGCCGTTCATCATCCTCTTTCTGGTGATGTCGGTCGTCGTGGTCGCGGTCATCGTGTTCATGGAGCGGGCGCAGCGCCGCATCCTCGTGCAATACCCCAAGCGGCAGCAGGGCAACCGCATGTTCGGGGGCGACGCGTCGCATCTCCCGCTGAAGCTCAACACCTCGGGCGTCATCCCGCCGATCTTCGCCTCCTCGCTCCTGCTGCTGCCCGCCTCGATCGCGAGTTTCGAGCAGAACAATCAGAGTTTCGGCTGGATCGGCACGATCACCGCCTATCTGGCGCATGGCACGCCGCTCTATATGACGCTCTATGTCAGCCTCATCGTGTTCTTCTGCTTCTTCTACACCGCGATCGTCTTTAACCCGGCCGAGACCGCCGACAATCTGCGCAAATACGGCGGCTTCATCCCCGGGATCCGGCCGGGCAAGAACACCGCCGACTATCTCGACTATGTGCTGACCCGGATCACGGTTGCCGGCGCGATCTACCTCTCGGCGGTGTGCATCCTGCCGGAGATCCTGATCTCGCAATATGCGGTGCCGTTCTATTTCGGCGGGACGAGCCTCTTGATCGTCGTCAGCGTCACGATGGATACCGTGGCGCAGATCCACTCGCACCTGCTCGCCCATCAATACGAGGGTCTGATCAAGAAGGCCAAGCTGCGAGGCCGACGCTGATGAACCTGATCCTGCTCGGCCCGCCCGGCGCCGGCAAGGGGACCCAGGCAAAGCGCATCCAGGAGACGCACGGCATCGTTCAGCTCGCCACCGGCGACATGCTGCGGGCGGCGGTGGCCTCGGGCAGCGGGCTTGGCGAGCGGGTCAAGGCGATCATGGAAGCGGGGCGCCTCGTCCCCGATGCGACCATGATCGAAATGATCGCCAACCGCATCGACGAGCCCGATTGCGTCGCCGATGACGCCAAAGGGGGCTTCATCCTCGACGGCTTTCCGCGCACCGTGCCGCAGGCCGAGGCGCTCGATGCGATGCTCGCCGAGCGGGGTCGCGCGCTCGATCATGTGATCCTGATGGAGGTCGACGAAGGGGCGCTGGTCGCGCGCCTCTCCGGCCGGTACACCTGCCCGGTGTGCGGCGCCAGCTATCACGAGCGCTACAACCGGCCGCGGGTTGAGGGCAAGTGCGACAATTGCGGCAACGCCCCCCTGGTGCACCGCCCCGATGATCGGCCGGAGGCGGTGGCGACGCGGTTCGAGGCCTATCGCAATCAGACCGCCCCGATACTACCTTACTACCGGGCCCGCGGGATCCTGCGCTCGGTCGACGGCATGGCGCCGATCGACGAGGTGACGCGGCAGATCGAAGCGGTGCTGAACAACGGCGCGGCGTTGACGCGGCGTTAACGATCTGTATAATCCGTCGGTTGATCGGAGGCGTATCCGCCCCTTTCCCGACATTAAGGAGATGCGCAGGTGGCGCGAATTGCTGGCGTCAATATCCCGAACCAGAAGCGGGTGCCGATCGCACTGACCTATATTCACGGCATCGGCCGCACCAAGGCGATTGAGATCTGCAACCAGGTCGGCATCCCGCTCGAGCGCCGGTCGCACGAGATGACTGATGACGAGGTGCTGCGGGTGCGCGAGCTCATTGACCGCGAATACACGGTCGAGGGCGATCTGCGGCGAACCGTCGCAATGAACATCAAGCGGCTGATGGATCTCGGCTGCTATCGCGGCTTGCGCCATCGCCGGGGGCTGCCGGTTCGCGGTCAGCGCACCCACACCAATGCGCGGACGCGCAAGGGGCCGGCGCGTCCGATCGCGGGCAAGAAGAAATAGCGCTCGCTCGAGCGCAACGGCGGAAGAGGTAAATGGCAAAGAGCACGGCAGCCCCGCGTCTGCGTCGACGCGAGCGCAAAAACATCACCTCGGGCACCGCGCATGTCAGCGCGAGCTTCAACAACACGATGATCACGATCACCGATGCCCAGGGCAACACGATCGCGTGGTCGTCGTCGGGCAGCCAGGGTTTCAAAGGTTCGCGAAAATCGACGCCGTACGCGGCCCAGGTCGCCGCCGAGGATGCCGGCAAGAAGGCCATGGAACACGGCATGCGCACCCTCGACATCGAGGTCAAGGGTCCGGGCTCGGGGCGCGAATCGGCATTGCGAGCACTCCAGGCGGTCGGCTTCGCGATCACCTCGATCCGCGATGTGACGCCGATCCCGCATAACGGCTGCCGCCCGCCCAAGCGCCGCCGCGTTTGAGGCGCCGCCCGCCCCGGTTCATCGCGCGCGGCCGGCGCGCGCCTGTTGAATACCCCGCCGGTCTGGCCGCCGGCTTTCGTCGCGGATCCTGTCCGCGCCTTATCGATTGAGGTCGCCGTGCTGCAGAAGAATTGGCAAACCCTGATCAAACCCAAGCAGCTTTCGGTCGAGCCGGGGGACGACGCCAAACGCGTCGCCACCGTGGTCGCCGAACCGCTCGAACGCGGCTTCGGCCTGACCCTCGGCAATGCGCTGCGCCGCGTGCTCTTGTCCTCGCTGCAGGGGGCGGCCGTCACCTCGCTGCAGATCGAGGGCGTCTTGCATGAATTTTCCTCGTTGCCGGGCGTTCTCGAGGACATCACCGACATCGTCCTCAACATCAAGGGCGTCGGCCTGCGCATGCATGGCGAAGGCCCCAAGCGCATGCGCCTGCGCGCCACCGGGCCGGGCGAGGTTCGCGCCCGCCAGATCGAAACCGGGCACGATATCGAGATCCTCAACCCCGATCTGGTGATCTGCACGCTCGACAACGGCGCCCGCATCACGATGGAACTGACCGTCGAGAACGGCAAAGGCTATGTGCCGGGTACCCAGAACCGGCCGGAGGACGCGCCGATCGGCCTCATTCCGGTCGATGCGCTGTTCAGCCCGGTCCGCAAGGTCTCCTACCGCGTCGAGAACACCCGCGTCGGCCAGGTCACCGATTACGACCGCCTGGCGATGCGGGTCGAAACCAACGGCGCCATGACGCCTGAGGATTCGGTGGCGCTGGCCGCGCGCATCCTGCAGGACCAGCTGCAGCTGTTCATCAATTTCGAGGAGCCGCGCCACGCGGTCGAGAAGGAGATCACCGGCGAGCCGCTGATCAACAAGAACCTATTGCGCAAGGTCGACGAATTGGAACTGTCGGTGCGCTCGGCCAACTGCCTCAAGAACGACAATATCGTCTATATCGGCGACCTCGTGCAGAAGACCGAGGCGGAGATGCTGCGGACCCCCAATTTCGGCCGGAAGTCGTTGAACGAGATCAAGGAAGTGCTGGCCAATATGGGCCTCCATCTCGGCATGGAGATCCCGGCCTGGCCGCCCGAGAACATCGAAGAGCTGGCCAAGCGGATCGATGAGCCTTATTGAGTGATATCTTATTAGTCGTCATGGCGGGGCTCGACCCGGCCATCTAGATCCCCGGGTCAAGCCCGGGGATGACGGTTTCGGAGGTTGGGAAAGGTGCGAGAGGGAAGACCATGCGCCACCGGATGAGCCACCGCGGTTTCAGCCGCACCTCCGCCCACAGGAAGGCGATGTTCGAGAACCTCGCCGCCGCGCTCCTCAAGCACGAGCAGATCCGCACGACGCTCCCCAAGGCCAAGGATTTGCGGCCGATCGTCGAGCGGCTGATCACGCTCGGCAAGAAGGGCGGGCTGCATGCCCGGCGCCAGGCGATCGCCCGGTTGCAGGACGCCCCGCTCGCCGACAAGCTGCTGACGGTCCTCGCCGCGCGTTACGCCACCCGGCCGGGGGGCTATACCCGCATCATCAAGGCCGGCTACCGCTACGGCGACGATGCGCCGATGGCATTGATCGAGCTGGTCGACCGCGATCCCGAAGCCAAGGGCAAGGATTCCGGCCCGCTCCGCAGCGAGACTGAAGAGGCCGCCTAGCGCGCGCTACCCTGGGGCGGCGAGGACGCCGCGGCGGATCTGGTCGGCTTCGATCGATTCGAAGAGCGCCCGGAAATTCCCTTCGCCAAAGCCCTCGTTGCCCTTGCGCTCGATGATCTCGAAAAAAATCGGGCCGATCACGGTTTCGGTGAAGATCTGCAACAGGAGGCCCTGGCCCTCGGCGGGAGCGCCGTCGATCAGGATCTGGTCGCGCCCAAGCCGCGCCAGATCCTCGCCATGGCCGGGCAGCCGCGCATCGACTGCCTCGTAATAGGTCTGCGGCACCGCCATGAACGCGACACCCCGCGCGTGCAGCGCCTCGACGGTGCGGTAGATGTCATCGCTGGCGAGCGCGATGTGCTGGATGCCCTCGCCGTGATAGGCCGCCAGGTATTCCGCGATCTGCGACTTGTCGTCGGCGCTTTCGTTGATCGGGATCTTGATCTTGCCGTCGGGGCTGGTCATCGCCTTGGAGCGCAGCCCGGTGAGCCGGCCCTCGATGTCGAAATAGCGGATTTCGCGAAAATTGAAGATCCGCTCGTAAAACCCGGCCCACACCGCCATGCGGCCGCGATGGACGTTGTGCGTCAGATGATCGAGCCCGACAAGCCCGACCCCGGGCGCGGTCTTGTCATCTGTCTTTTGCGGGATCAGCGGCACGAAATCGACATCGTAGATCGTCTGCCCGCCATAGCGGTCGACGAGATAGATGAGGCTGCCGCCGATTCCCTCGATGGCCGGGATGTTGAGCTCCATCGGCCCCAATTTGCCGTGCACCGGCTTGGCGCCGAGCTGCAGAGCGCGCTCATAGGTCGCCGCGGCGTCCTTCACGCGAAAGGCGATGGCGCAGACCGAGGGCCCATGCAGACGGGCAAACGCCTGGGCAAAGCTTTCGGGCTCGGCATTGACGATGAAATTGACGTCGCCCTGCTTATACAGCGTGACGTTCTTCGAGCGGTGGCGCGCCGCCGCGACAAACCCCATCCGCTCGAACAATGCGGCCAATTGCGCCGGATCGGGCCCGGTATATTCGACAAACTCGAACCCGTCGGTGCCCATCGGGTTGTCCCACAAATCGCGTTCGGTCATGACACCCTCCACGCGCGCTCGGCGGCGTTTGATGTGGTCGGCGCCCCCGTGCTTGCCAACGACGCTCGCAGCCTAGTTTTTCGTCTGAAAGGTGTAAGTGCAGCTTGGAGACACGATGTCGGCGGTAAGGTGGTATCCGTCGGTGCGCCCCGTCATCTGGACAAATCCCTGTCGCAGGCGGGCGGAGGCTTTAAAGCTCCCGTTTTCGCTGACCTTTCCGCTTAATGTGGTGTTGAAGCGCGGGACATATGCAAAGCGCACCTCGCCCCTGGATATTGCTAAAGGATAAAGCGACCCCAGCGGAGGCTGGGTACAGTCACCATTGATTACTTTCGTGAGGGTCAGTTCTCCGATGTACTGGCCATCGAATTTGGCCAAGCCCTCACCCCACGCGACGCTCCCAAGCCCCGCACCGAAGAGGACGCCCAGTCCCAGCCATCTCAGCATTGCGTTCTTCTCCTTCGAGGAAGCTTCCCGCCGCGCGGCTCACAGGGCGTGCGCGATGAGGAGGCCGCGCAGCGGCCGTCCCGAAGGGCGCATGGCGCCTGTGAAGCCGGCGAAACAATAGGCGCCCTCGGCTGAAAAAGAGCGCTTAAGCCGCCGCTCTGACCGGGATCGGCGTCTCGCCTTTCAGCATCAGGCGATAGAGATAGCGGCGCTCGTTCATGTCGTAATCGGGGTTGGCCTTGTGCATGACGCTGCGGTTGTCCCACAGCACCATGTCGCCGTGTTGCCACTGGTGGCGGTATTCATATTTCTTCTGTGTCGCATGCGCCATCAGCTCGGCGACGAGGTCGAGCGCCTCGTCGTCCGGCATGCCGACGATCGATTCGATCCGCACCGGGTTGAGGAACAGCGCTTTCCTGCCGTTCTCCGGATGCACGCGCACCAGCGGATGGAGGCCCGGCGGCGGCATCGCCTTGAGGCTCTCCTCGTTCAAGGGCTTCAGCTCGCGCGGGCTGTATTTGCTCAAATAGACATGCCGGGCCCGCAGCCCCTCGATTCGGTGCTTCATCGCGCTGGGCAGCTCGTCGTATGCGAGGTGCATGTTGACGTATTGCGTGTCGCCGCCGTGGCTCGGCAGCGACACCGGATAGAGGATCGTCGCCTTCGGCGGGGCGGGGTGGTTCGAGTGGTCGGTGTGGAACGTCTCGCCGGAGATGTAGCGCTTCCCCGGCACGGTCTGCTCGTTCGAGACGAAGTACATCTGCGGAAACCCGGGGACGTGCAGCTCCTTCTTGTCGTGCGGCTGCAGTTCGCCGAACACCTGCACCGCGTGCAGGAAATCCTCGGGCTGGTATTTCTGGTCGCGCACGACGAGCACATGATGCGTGACGAAGGCGCGGTTGAGCGCCGCCCGGGTCTCGGGGTCGATCGGTTGCGTCAGATCGACGCCCTTTACTTCGGCTCCGGTATGCTCGCTGAGGGGCGCGATCGTATACGCCATGGCTTGTCTCCGTCTGCGGGAATGCGCCCCCTATCTATGGGGTTTGCCGGGCGGCGTCAAACCGCGGCGCGATCATACGTTGGTCGCGCCGGGGTTTCGAAATCCCATCGCGACACCATATAATTGCGATGGCACGAACACACCCCCACGCCGAGGCGACCTACACGGTGGTTCCGATGGAAGACGGAACCTTCGGCGTCACGGTCGCCATCCCGGAGACCTATCCGACGACGGTTCGCCCGTTCGCCAGCGCGGCGGAGGCCGAAGCGTGGATCGCCAAGCACAAGATCCAGGTGGAAGCGGGCGCCACCGGCGGCCAGTGGTTTCGCAAGACCGGCGGCGGCCGGCGCGGGTGAGCTGACCGGGACCCTCTGGTCGGGAGACTCTAGTCAGGAGATCTCGGCGAGTTCCCTGGCCCGCGCCGAGTGGGCGGCGGCGCTATGGTTCTTGGCCAATACCGTATAGACCGCCGGCAGCACGAATAGCGTGAAGAGCGTCCCCACCGACATGCCGGCGACGACGACGATCCCGATCGAAAAACGGCTCGCCGCGCCGGCGCCCGAGGCGGTGAACAGCGGCACCAGGCCGACGACCATCGCCGCGGTCGTCATCAGGATGGGGCGCAACCGCACCCGCGCGGCGCGCTCGATCGCGCGGCGCCGGTCGAGCCCTTCCTTAAGCTGCAGCTGGTTGGCGAACTCGACCATCAGGATGCCGTGCTTGCTGATCAGCCCGATCAGCGTGACGAGGCCGACCTGGGTATAGATGTTCATCGTCGCCAGGCCGAGGAACAGCGGCAACAGGGCACCGAACATCGACATCGGCACGCTGACGAGGATCACCAGCGGGTCGCGCAGGCTCTCGAACTGCGCCGCGAGCACCAGGAAAATCACAATGAGTGCGAAGACGAAGGTAGCGACGAGCTGATTGCCCTCGCGCACGTATTGCCGCGAATCCGACAGGTAGTCGTGACTGAACCCGGCGGGCAGCGAGGCGGCCTGGCCTTCGAGGAAATCGACCGCCTGGCCCATCGCGACGCCGGGCATCGGCACCGCCTGGAATGTCGCCGAATTGAGCTGGTTGTAGCGCGTCAGCGCGTTGGGCGCAGTCGTCGTCTTGACCGTGACGAGGTTCGACAGGGGCACCTGCTGGCCCCCCGCCGAGGTCACGTAATAGCGGGTCAGCGTCTCCTGGTTGAGCCGGTCGACCCGCGGGACCTGCGGGATCACCTCGTAGGAGCGGCCGCCCAGATTGAAGCGGTTGACGTAGTTCTCGCCGACCATGAGCGCCAGCGTATCGCCGATCGCCTGCATTGTGATGCCGAGGTCGTTGGCCTTGCCGCGGTCGATCGCGACCTCGATCGTCGGCTGGTTGAAGGCGAGATCGCTGTCGACCACGATGAAGAGGCCGCTCTTGCGCGCCGCCGCCTTGATCTTCTCCATGGCCTCAAAGATCGAGGTGAAATCGCCGGTCGAATCGATCACCATCTGCACCGGCAACCCGCCGATCGAGGCGGGCAGCGGCGGCAGCGAGAAGACAAAGGCTTGCAGCCCCTCGACCGCGCTGACCTTCTGCTGCAACACCGTCTTCAACTGGAGGGCGCTGCGCGAGCGTTCGCCCCAGGGTTTCAGGATGACCCCGGCGATGCCCTGGTTCGGCCCGAACCGGCCGTTGACGACAAAGCGCAACTCGGCCTCGGGGATCGAGGTGAACGACTTGTCGAGTTCTTCGCCATAGGCGTCGCTGTAGTCGAGATTGGCGTATTGCGGCGCCTTGGTCAGCGCGAACAGCACCCCCTGATCTTCCTCGGGCGCCAGCTCCTTCTTGGTGTTGAGGTACATGAAGACGAGGACGGCGAACACCGCGACCGCGAAAAGCGCGGTCACCGGCCGGTAGTCGAGCGAGCGCTGCAGCCGCCGCCCGTACCCATCGGCGAGGCGCGAGAAGCCGCGGTCTATGAGGCGCGCGAACCGGCCTTGCGATGAATTGCGGGTCAATAAGATGGAGCACATCATCGGCGACAAGGTCACCGCGACGATCCCGGAGATGATCACCGCACCGGCGAGGGTGAAGGCGAATTCGCGGAAGAGCGTGCCAGTGACGCCGCCCAGAAACCCGATCGGGGTATAGACCGCCGCCAGGGTGAGGGTCATCGAAATCACCGGCCCGGCGATCTCGCGCGCCCCGATCAGCGCCGCTTGCGGCGCGCTACGCCCTTCTTCGATATGCCGGTAGACGTTTTCCAGAACCACGATCGCATCGTCGACGACGAGCCCGATCGCCAGCACCATCGCGAGGAGGGTCAACAGGTTGAGGCTGAAGCCGAGCGCCGCCATGATGATCCCGGCGCCGATCAGCGATAACGGGATCGTCACGACCGGGATCAACACCGCGCGGAAGCTGCCGAGGAACAGGAAGATCACCACGACGACGATGACCACCGCCTGGCCGAGCGAATATTCCACCTCGTCGATCGAGGCCTGGATGAACCGGGTCGAATCGTAGGCGACCTGCATCTTGACCGAAGGCGGCAGGTTGCGCTGGATCTCGGGCAACAGCGCGCGCACGCCCTCGACGAGCGACAAGGGATTGCCGGTCGGCGTCGCCTGGACGCCGATGAAGACCGCGTGCTGGCCGTTCATCATGACGCTCGAGGTCCAGCTCTGCGCGCCGAGATCGACCCGCGATATGTCCTCCATGCGCACCAGCGCGCCGCCGGCCGATTTCACCACCATGCGCTTGAACTGATCGACATCGGCAAGCCCGGTGTGGGCGTCGATGTTGGTGACCGTAAAGAAGCCTTTGGCCTGGCCCGGCGCCGACTGGTAGTTGTTGGCGCGGATCGCCGCGGAAACGTCGGAAGCGGAGATGCCGCGTGCCGCCATCTGCGAGGGATCGAGCCACAGCCGCATGGCAAAGGTCTGGCCGCCGAGAATATCGGCCGAGGCGACGCCATCGACGGTCGACAACAGCGGCTGCACCACCCGGGTCAGGTAATCCGAGATCGCCGCGCTCTGCAGTTCGGCGCTGGCAAAGCCGATATACATGACCGCGGTCGTCTGCCCGGTCGATTTGAGGATGATCGGGTCCTGCGCCTCCGCGGGGATCAGATACTTGACCTGCTGGACCTTGGCCATCACGTCGGTCAGCGCCTCGCTCGGGTCGTAATTGAGCCGGATATAGGCGGTGACCGTGCTGGTGCCCTGGATCGAGTTCGAGGTCAGGTAGTCGATGCCTTCGGCGGTCGCCACCGCCTGCTCCATCGGCGTCGTAATGAAGCCCTGAATGAGGTCGGGCGAGGCGCCGGGATAGACCGTCGTTACCGTGATCGTCGTGTTGTAGAGGCGTGGATATTGGCGGATCTGCAAACCGAGCATGCATTTCAGCCCGATCAGCAGGATGAGGAGGCTGACGACCAACGCCAGCACCGGCCGGCGGATGAACAGATCGGTGAATTTCATGCGGCTGACCGCCCGCTAACTACTGCGGGGTCGGATTGGCCGGCGGCTGCGGCGGCGGATTGCCGGTAACGATGACCGGGGAGCCGTCCTGCAGCTTGATCTGGCCGGCCGCGACGACACGCTCGCCGGCGCTGACCCCGGAGAGGATCGCGACATTGTCGGCCCAGCGAGTCCCGGTTTTGACCGGCGTGCGGAAGGCCTTGAGCAGCGATTTGCCCTGAGCGTCCTTGCCCTCCTCGCGGACCACATAGACGCTGTCGCCGTAAAGCGTGAAGTCGATCGCGGTCTCGGGCAAGACCACCCGGTCGGGTGCGGGCGGCAGCACCACCGCCGCGTTGACGAACATCCCGGGCAGCAGCGCTTCGTCGGGGTTCGCCAGCGTCGCCTGCACCATCATGGTTCGGGTGTCGGCGCGGATCTGCGGCTCGATCGTCGTGATCTTCGCGGTAAAGGTGCGGCCGGGGAACGCATCGGCGGTCACATCGACGTCCTGCCCGACCGCGATCTCGGCCCGCTCCGTCGAGGGCAGCGTGAAATTGACGTAGAGAAACTGCAGATCGGTCAGGCTGACGATCGCCGCGCCCGGGCTCAGATACTGCCCCAGGTCGATCTGGCGCACCCCGAGACGACCGGCGAACGGCGCGCGGATCAGCTTCTGCGCAATGATCGCCTGGGTCTTGAGGATCTGAGCGCGCGCTTGATCAAGCTGGGACTGGTTCTGGTCGACGGTATTTTGCGGGCCGACCTGGCGTTGCGCCAGGGTCTGCGATCGCTGCAAGGAGACCACCGCCAAACCCGCCTGCGCTTCGAAATTGGCGAGATCGCCGCGCTCGGGGCCGTCGTTGAGCTGCACCAAGGGATCGCCGGCTTTGACCGTGGCCCCCGGCGTGAAGTGAATCTCAGTCACCCGGCCGCCGATTTCCGGCGTGATCGTCACCTGATGGACCGCGGCAACGGACCCGATGCCGCCGGCGAAACGCGGAACGGTTGCCTTCTTTGCGGTTACCGCGGCGACCTGCGCCGGAGGCGGCTTGTTGTTTGCGAAGAACGTCGCGATCGCCTGCGCGCGGTAGCGGTTGAACCCGTAGAACCCGCCCAGCACAAGCACCAGCAGAACGCCGGCGATGAGGACCCAGCGCATCGTCTTCGGCCGGTCCGCAGTGGGGGGCGTCGCGCCGGCGCGCTCGCGCGCCACGGCATCGCCGGCTCCCGCGTCGGGTGGGAGGAGAGGGCTGATCTCGCCGTCCATGGCCTGCCCTGGTCAGTCCGCGGCTGATTGCAGCGCGCAGCCGGGGGCCGCGTCGCCCGCCCTTATCGCGGCATCGCTTATGCCAATCCCGCGCAGGACGAAGGCGCTGGCCTCGCCGACGATGTCGTCTGGCGTGCCCACATAGGGGATGCAGCTCGGTTCGGGCAAAGCGGCAAGGGCGATCATCGCCGCGACGTGCTGGGCGAACCAGAAACGGTTAGCTGGCGCACCGCCGCGGGCGGTCGCATCGCCCGTCGCGATCGCCGCCGCGAGCGAGGCTTCGAACAGCGGGACCACCCCTTTGGATACTGTCTCGAACAGCTCGCGCGCGTAATCGCCGTCTTCGAGAAAGCTGTGGAACAACAGGCGCAGCCGCGGATCGAGTTCGGCGCGTTCGGCGTCGCCCGCCAGGAGGAACCGGCGGACCATGAAACGGACCATATGGACGAGCGTCGCCGTCGACGGTTGCAAGGTGGCGAGCTTTTGGAGCGCCGGGTCGCCCTCGCAGCCGAGCTGCAGGATCTCCCGGTAAAGCAGCTGCTTCGACGGGAAATGCCGGAACAACAGAGCCTCCGAGATGCCGGCCGCTTCGGCGAGTTCGCGGGTTGTGGTGCCCGCAAAGCCCTTGCGCGCGAACAGCGGCACCGCCGTCCTGACGATCTCTTTGCGGCGCTCGTCGCTGTCGAGCCTGGTCATTGCCATGAAGCGGCAAAGTAAGCGCTTACTTACTTCAGTTCAAGGGGCGTCCCGGGACGCCCCGGTGGGCGTTCGACAGGCCGGCGGGCGAGCGAAATGGGCGGCCTCCCCTGCAGGCCGCCCATCGCGCTGTGCGGTGCGGGCCACCGCGTTTCCCCCGTCCATGCGGGCCCGCACCAACCCTGACGCTAAGGAACTTTTCGCTCGGCGCAACGGGTGAAATGAACAGTAACGGACCTATCCCCCGAAAACGTCACTTATCCCCGTTTTTCCTCTGACCATGCAGAGGCTTATGCACCGGTGCGTCAGCCCCGGTTCGCTCTCGACCTAGACGACGATTTCTTCGATCGTGCCGCCGGCGAGCCGGAAGATGCGGTCCTGCGGCACGCTGAGGCGCAGCGCGTCGGCGCGCGGCAGACCGGCATAAAGGCCGCGCAAGACCCGCGTCGTGACGCCATGACTGACCGCGATGACCGGGCCGTCGCCGACCTCGCACAACCACTCGGCGATGCGCCCGGCAAACCCGTCATAGCCCTCGCCGTCCGGGGTACGGAAATACCATTCGAACTCGGCGAACCCCTCGCCCATCCGGGAGCGGATCTCGCGGCGGTCCAGCCCATCCCACGAGCCGAGCGAGATCTCGCGCAACCGCTCGTCGAGGCGCAGCGGCGCGGTACGACCGAGGCTCTCGGCAATGATTTCGGCGGTCCGCCGCGCCCGGCCGATGGGGCTCGCGACGATCTCGGCGGCAGCGGTCTCGGGCAGCGCGTGCAAGCGATGCCCGATCGCCGCCGCCTGGGCAATGCCGAGCGCGGTCAAGGGCGAGTCGCTCCATCCCTGATAGCGCCGCGCGCGGTTCCATTCGGTCTCGCCGTGGCGGACGAGGAAGATCGTCATCTGAGGCGCGGGGTGCGCAGCCCGACCGGCTCGGCTATTTCTTTCTGGCGCCGGGTCCGCTCGTCTGCCCGCTCATTTGATTGAGAAACATCTCTTGCAGCCGCTCAAAGCCTTTGAGCCCGGCGGGCAGCCAGGTCTTCAGCATGGCCTCGGGGTCGAGCGCCTTCACATTGGCGCGCATCCGCTCCTCGACCTCCTTCAACAGCCGCTCCTGCATCGGCTTCACGTCGGGCATGCCGAAAAAGCCGCGCAGTTCGTCGGGCGTACAATCGATGTCGAGGCTGATCTTCATTTTCCCCGCAGCTCCTACAGCCGGTCGGCGACCGCCGCATGGTAGCGCTTCAGCGCCGCCAGGTGGTCGGCCATTGTGTGGCCCGCGATGCGCTTGTGGTGGCGGCGGTTGAACGTCGTCGTCAGGCACAGATGCGAGGCGCCGGCCGCTTTCCAGAAGCGGGCCTCCTCGGCCCAATCGGCTTCCGTCCCCGAGCCCATCGCGACCCAGACCTCGATCCCCACCTTGGCGGGGTCGCGGCCGGCCGCCTCGGTCAGCGAGCGCAGTCGAGAAAACACGTCGAGCGCGCTCTGGTCCGGCGGATAGGCGTTGGGCATCCAGCCGTCGCCGAACCTGGCGATGCGCTCGAGGGTCCGTTCGTGATGCCCGCCGAACCACACCGGCACCCTGCCGCTCGCCGGCCGCGGGTTGATGCCGGCATCCTCGATCGTGTGCCAGCTTCCGGTGAAGGCGACATGCGGCGCCGCCCACAGCGCCTGCATGACCTGCACCTGTTCTTCGGAGCGGCGTCCGCGATTATGAAAGTTTTCGTTGAGCCCGGTGTATTCGACCTCGTTCCAGCCGACCCCGATGCCGAGCCGGAACCGGCCGCCGCACAGCACATCGAGGCAGGCTGCCTGCTTGGCGACGAGCGCGGTCTGGCGCTGCGGCAGGATAAGGACGCCGGTCGAGAAGCCGAGCCTCGTCGTGCAGCCGGCCAGATAGCCGAACAACACGAACGGGTCGTGAAACAGGTCTTCCGAGGTGTTGCGGTCCCAGCCCGGCCGGCTCGCGGCATTGACCCCGAGCACGTGATCGGGGGCCTCAAGAAAATCGTACCCGATGGTTTCCGCCATCTGGGCGAAGTCGCGCACCACACCCGGCTCGCCGCCGATATCGCCCAGCGGCAATAATGCGCCCAACTGCATGGTTCCTCTCCCCAGCATATGCCGGGGAGAGATTACACCAAAACTCCGGTCAGGCTCGCTTGTTCACGAGCGCAGGCTCAGCCGGCAGGCTGTTCGACCGAGACCTCGATGCGGCGGTTCTGCGCCCGGCCCTGCGGCGTGTCGTTCGGCCCGACGGGATGCGTATCGCCGCGGCCCTTGGCCGACAGGACGGCGGGGTTGATGCCCTTCGCCTGCAGGTATCTGACGACCTCGTTGGCCCGCTTCGACGACAGATCCAGGTTGTCGGCGATCCCCTTGGCCATCAGGGCTTTGCCGACCGGACGATTGTCGGTATAGCCGTAGACCACCACCTTGTCGTTCGGCCCGAGGCCCTGCAGAGCGGGGATGAGTTCATCGAGCTTTTTCCGGCCGGCGAGCCTCAGCGAGAAGCCGCCCGAGGGAAACGCCAAATCGGTCGCCATGGTCAACAGGGTCCGCTCCGACATCGTCTGCGGCCCGATGATCGGGGGTGCCGGCGGGGGTGCCGGCGGCGGGGGCGGCGGCGTCGCCGCGCATGCCCACAGCATCAGCCCGGAAACCAACACGGTGGCGGTTGCGATGACCCGGCTTCTAATCATTGGTTGATCTCCTCTATCGAATGTTCGCGCGGAACATACTGCGGATTCAGCATAAAAGGCAATTCAGTAACACGCTCTCAGGCACGGCGCGCCCGCGCCAGGCTGCCCCGCCCGGTTCGGGCCTTGACGGGCGATGCGCCAAGCCCGATCAACCCGCCGCCGGGCTGCCACTTCCACGCGCGCTGCCCCTATGCGATGGCGCGTTGCCGGGCCGAGGTGCCGGCGCTGGGCGAGGTCCTGCCGGGGCATTGGGCCTCGTGCCATCTGCACGATGGCGGCGTCACCATTCCGTTGGCCAAGCCCGCCGGGCCGTAGGCGGGCGGCCGGGCGGGATTTTGCAGGGCGACCCGCGCGCGGCGCAGAGCACAATTTATTGCTTGACACCCTCGGACGGCGTAGCCTCGACCCTCGCGATAGGAAAGTACAGCCGACGGACGTCCGATCCCTGACGGGAAGGACGCGCCGCGTTGAGTTTTGCGCCCCGACGGGCCAACGGGAGGAAATGAAGATGGCGTATGATCTGCTCATTAAGAACGGGCGTGTCGTCGACGGCTCGGGCGAGCCGGCATTTAATGCCGACGTCGCCGTGCAGGACGGGAAGATCGTTGGGGTCGGCAAATCCAACGGCGCCGCCGCCAAGCGCACGATCGATGCGGCGGGGCGCGTCGTTGCGCCGGGGTTCATCGACCATCACACCCATTTCGACCCGCAGGCCGTGTGGGATCCCTATTGCGGCTCCTGGTTGCAGAACGGCCACACGACGGTCATCGTCGGCCAGTGCGGCCAGGTGATCGCGCCGGTGCGTCCCGGGGACGCCGAGTGGTATCTCGAATTTTTCTCCGACGCCGAGCAGATCCCCCTGCCGGTGCTGAAG